>Ga0210398_10000055_pt1 | contig 139404 bp, 121 predicted proteins | sample IncBWC4OmetaG_FD_161047 | JGI IMG/M metagenome (GOLD analysis project Ga0210398, IMG submission 161047) | Forest soil microbial communities from Barre Woods Harvard Forest LTER site, Petersham, Massachusetts, United States - Inc-BW-C-4-O | ecosystem: Environmental > Terrestrial > Soil >... | reverse complement strand
ACAACCGCAAGCGCCGCCACAGCGCCCTCGGAATGCTCACACCCACCGAATATGAGACCCTCTACCACCAACAACAAGCAGCCGCCTGACTCGCACAACCCCGGTCTAATAAAGCGGGACCAGATCAGACTGTCCGCGAAACCGGGTCCACCCCACGACGCCCGCCTAGAGGAGCTGCGTACCCAAGAGGCCGAACTAGCCGCGCAAGAGCCGCAAGAGGCCAAAGCGATGCCCACCCAAGCCGAGCTCGGCGCCGTGGCCGACCAACTTGAGCGCGTGATCGCCACCGCCCCCGCGACACACGTCAAGGCGCTGCTGCGCGTCCCCATCGACGGGTTAAGCGTCAACGGCAAGGACGACATCCGACCGACCTATCGCGTCACGATCCCTGACGGGGACGCCCTCCCTTTTGGCAGGGTTCGCCCAACGTCAGGAAAGTGGAGAGGACCGTACGTTGCGCAAACCCCGTGGTCGTCGAGGCTCCATTGCTCGATGTCTCGTGATGGACGAGGAGATCAAGAGCTATCGGGTATGGATGTCGTTTCGCCGCCGTGCCTGGCATCCTGGTCCCTCGGAGCCTCCGAGCAAAACATCCGATGCAGCGTTTCGTCCGAGGCACGCCGTAGGATCGAACATATGTTCTTGCCAACCACGACTCCCGAGACTGAGCTAGAGCGGCTGAATCCGCGCGAGCGACGCTATGAGATCGGGCAGTTCTTCACACCAGATCCGATAGCCGCGCTGATGGCCGAGGCGGTCTGCGAGATCGAACCCGCGACGGTTCTCGATCCGGGGATCGGGGGCGGCGTTCTCTTGCGCGCGGTCGGGGAGGGTCCGCGACTCTTCGGTCTCGACATCGACACAGCGGCTGTGGAACTCTCGGCCGAGTCTATGCCGGGCGAGCACGAGATCGCTGTGGGCGACTTCCTCGACGCCGAACGCTGGCCGCTCAGCGAGGCGAGCTTTGATGCGGTGATCGCGAATCCGCCCTACGTCCGCCATCACAATCTCTCCGCGGAGCACAAGCTGCTGGCTCGCCACTACTCGGGTCGGTTCGGTCTGAAGGTGTCGAGCCTGTCGGGCAGCTACGTCTACTTCTTCCTGGAGGCGCTTCTGCGGCTGAACGACGGTGGCCGGCTTGTGTTCGTCACACCGACGGAGTTCCTCGACGTGCGTTACGGGCAAGCCGTCAAGGAAGCACTGCTGGGTCACTGCGAGATCGACGAGATCCTCGTGCTGGAGATGGACGAACTCGCGTTCGAGGGCGTGTTGACGACTTCGGCCATCACGGTCGCGACGAAGCGCGAGGCTCCGTCCCGGCGTTTCCGGCTCGTGGAGTGCAAGCTCAACGGCTCGATCGAGAAGGGACGAAAGGTCGAGCTGGCCGCCGAGAGCACACCGGCTGCGCTGCCGTGGACACCGCTGCTTCCGTCTCGCGCTGAGCGCATCGCTCCCCTTCTTCAGGAGCGCACGGCGAAGCTTGGTGACTACTGCCGGGTGCGGCGCGGGATAGCGACCGGCGACAACTCGTTCTTCGCCATGACACGCGCCGAGGTCGAGCAATGGAACATCGAGAAGCGATTCCTCGTCCCGGTCGTCCTCGGATCAAAGGACCTCCCCCACGAGGGGCCGCTGGACGCGAACTTCCACGCTTCGCGCATCGCAGAGGGAGCACGCGGCCTGCTCTTCTTCTGCCACGAACCGATTGAGGCGCTGCGCGGGACGAATGCGCTGCGTTACATCGAACACGGGCTCGAGCTCGGCCTGTACGAGCGCTTCAACTGTCGTACGCGCAACCCGTGGTACGGAGTAGAGCCGGTCCCGCCGGCTGACTTCTTCACGACTTACATGTCGCGCAACCGGGCCCGCATCGTGCGCAACCTGATCGGCGCGCGCTGCATGACCTCACTGCTCAACGTATGGGCGCAACCCGGCGTTGACCCCGAAGCCCTGCGACCGTCGCTCGAAGACCCAACCAATGCGCAGCTCCTGCGCGAGTTCGGCCGGACCTATGGCGGCGGCCTGGCCAAGATCGAGCCCGGCGACCTGGTGGCGCTACCGATCCGTCCGCCGGTGGGCGTCGAGCCTCCCGGGCAGGGACGGCTGCTCTGACGGCTCCTACTCGATCCCGAAGTACGGCGCGAGATCGCCGAGCCGGTGATCCCACGCCCAGTCAATCCCTACCGCGGCCTCGAAGCCGAGGTAGGGACGGTTGAAGTAGCCGAAGAGCTGGAGTAGGAACACGGCACTGTCGCCATGTGCTCGCTTGAGCGCGTCATGCTTGTCGGACTCCTCCTTGCGCCGCTTGTTGACGTTCGTGAAGTCACCCGCCGACTTCAGCTCGACGCAGGCCAGCGGCAGGTGCGCATCGAGCGCAGACACCACGCAGTCCACTGGGAGGTTCTGCGGCTCGCCATCCTCGCGGACCACCCGCACGTTCCGGCCGAAGCCGAACGTGCCGGGCGGCATCTCAAACGGCGGATCGCGAGACTCCTCGAATCCTTCTCCTTCGAGGTAGGCCCGCAGCAACTCCTTCTGCCTCGCCTCCTGCGCATTCCGAAGTGCCGGCAGGTAGAAGGCACTCGCCAGCCGCTCGCCGATCACCAGGAGCGCCTTGTCTCGCTCCTCGGCAGTCGGCACACGGTCATTCTCAAGCCAGCAGAAGAGTCCTGGATCGAGCAACGGTCGGAGGAAATCACACATCACCTGGAGCTGTATTCCGAGCCGGCGGATCCTGGCCGGGATCATCCCGTCCCGCTCCATCGCCGTGACGAGGCTCTTGTTCGCCCCGGAGAAGCCGACGAAGCGATCCCTGGCCATCGGAGGCGAGACGCACATACGCGCGACGAAGAGTGCGCTCGGCCGAGCGATCAGCGCATCCGTGTCGAACACGCGGAAGTCGTTTGTGGCCAGCATCGCCTCCTCGACCTCGACGACGGCACGCCCCCTCGCATCCGCGAACATCCCCGGTGACTCGGCGAGATACCACTCGTCGTACTCAGCGACGCTCCGGTCGATGTCTGATTGCCACTCCGCAGGGTCTTTCAGCCGATTCGCCATACAAGGCGTATTCGCTCCCAGCGACGGTCGTCCTGCGCTGTAGGCGAGCGCGGCTGCGTACTGATGCTGCGGAGCCCCACTGATAGAGCCAACTTCGCTGCGGCAGGCAGCTCAAGGCTGGAGCTGTTTGATGCGCTTAAAAAGCTCTCCGATGTAGCCCAACGCCTCATTGAGGTCGGGGAAATATGCGGAGGGGTGGGCACACTCGTTACGTCGATTCAACAGTCCGTGTAGAGCCTTCATCGTCGTCTTGCTGTAAGCACCGGCGTCCTTACCGGCCTCGATGACGGCAAACTCACCCCAGTCGCGGAGGTCTTCAGGCGCGACGAGCGACCACTTTGGCCTAGCGGTTTGGAGCGCAGACAGGTGCTGAGGGATCAGAAATCCATGCAGGAAGTCCACAAAGGCAGCCCACGCAAGCACATGCGCAGCCTGAAATAGCTTCGCTTCTATCGCCTGCAGACTCTCGTGGAAGATCTGATCCTGGTCAAGCGAAAGGTTCTGAAGTGTCGCATATGACTGCTCCAGCGTGAGAATACGATCTGTAGACGCCTCGTGCGTGGCGAGGATCGCTCTCGTGTCGGTTTCGAGAGCGGCGACCCACCGCAGCGCAACTGCGAGCTGCTCGGGCGTGCTCATCTGGATGGTGTAATCAGGCCCTTGAGATGCTTGCCCATAGCAGCGAACAGCTTGTCGTAGACCTCGCCGTCCGCCGAGGGAGGCAGCTCGATCTGGAGGTTCACGGTGAGGGCAAGCGGTTGCTGAGCCGGGCTGGCACCCCCTCCGTTGTCATTGCCCTCACCACTGCGTCCGTCGCCACCGCCCTCGCCCAAGTCAACCGCGCTCTTGCTCGGCTTGGCAGGTTTGGCCACTGCAGGGCTCGACTTGCTGAAGTCGCCAAACTCCACGAGCACCTTGAAAGTCCGTGCGAGCAAGCCCTGTGCCTTCTCCCCCAGCCCGGTGTGCGTCCGGAAGAACGTCTGGAGCGTGGCACTGTCCTGCTTGTGGGCGTCGGGATAGGTTGCGAACAGCTCTGGATAGCCGTTGCGCACGGCTTCGGCGAACTTGACTTTGTTGCCAGACCGAAGCGCCGTCCAGTAGTCGGTGGGCACACCCGATTTGTCAATCGCGCCAACTTGTCTAAGCACTGGAAGCATCGAGTAGTTGTTGCTACCCGCGAAACCGATGCCCGCCAGCCATTGCTGCGTGGCCTTCGATGGAGCACCAAGCGATGGGATCTGCTGCAGCAGCTTCCGTAGCTGGCCTGGCACCGTCGTGTATGGATACTTCTTTTCTGCAGCCATTCGGACTCCTGATCTCGATTGCGCCGAACTTAGAAACGGTACTCATGCCGGCGGACAGATCACGGGAGAGGTTTCCCGCCGGGCCCGGCCTGAGCACCACGCCGCGCGCTGGAGGAGGCCAGCAAGCTGGATCGACCTAGCAGCCTCCACGTCGGACGGCGCTGCGTGTGTCGGTGGCCGGATGCCGACCTGCAGGGTTGAGCGGTGCCGAGGAACATCTCCCGGCCCTTGCGATCGGCGCCATGGGTGCCCATTGAGTAAAGATTTCTTAAATCTTTGCCGTGGGCTGACCCATTTTGGGGGTCAAAATGACCTTCCTATGTAGAGGAGTTCTTCGGGGCTCCCGTCGCAGGGTCTTCCGCCGGCACCAAACACTCTGAGCCAAGACACTCACCGCCCGCGCAGGCGGGCATCAACATCCACGCGTAACAACGACCACCGCGGCGTTCGCGTGAGAGCGCCGCGGTTGATCGCGCTCTCATCTGAGCAGGAGAGCGAGGCGACGGCACTACTCGCGGGGTTGCTGCGTGACGCGGCCCGCAGGAATGGTGACAGCGTTTGCAGCGGCGCTTTGGGCGGCGTTTGCCCCGGCGCTTTCGGCGGCGCGACCCCGCCGGCTGGGAGGTCCGAAAAGCCGCACGGGAGCAGGTGATTGGGCCGGTGAGCAAGCCCCGACAAATAAGGACGAGTGATCATTCTTCACGATCGAGGGCCGCGCAGCGGCGTGTGGTGCGTGTGAGCGCGGATCGCGTGTTCGAGCTTGCACGGCATTTGACGTGGCGTGACCGCGAGATCGCGAGTGTCCTTTACGACCATCAGGTTCTCAGCACCGGCCAGCTGGAGCTGTTGTTCTTTTCCTCGCGTCGTCGCTGCCAGGACCGGCTGCTGTTCCTCTACCGAGAGCGTGTGATCGACCGCTTCTACCCGCATGGCCCGTTCGGGTTCGGCAAGCCGCAGGCGCACTGGCTGCTCGACGAGGCCGGCGCCATCCTCGTCGCCTCAACCCTCGGCGTAGAGCCCAAGCGACTCGGCTGGCAGCGCCGCGAGGACTGGGCCTCCCACACGCAGCTCGCGCACCGCCTGGGAGCAAACCAGTTCGTGTGCAACCTGATCGCCGCGACCCTGCCCGACCCGCGCATGGGCGTGACCGCGTGGGACTCGACTCGCCGCGCCGCCGAACGCCTTGACAGCAACGCGCCTGTCGCGCTTGTGCGGCCCGACGCGGGCCTCATCCTCGACGCTCCCGCCGGCGCGATCGAGTGCTTCCTTGAGTGGGACCGCGCCACCGAGACGCAACAGCGCCTTGAGGAAAAGATCGAGCGCTACCAGCTCGCGGAGGCTCGCCTGTACGACGAGACGCAGATATGCAACGTGTTGTTCGTCGTACCTGGGCCGGGCCGGATCGCCACGCTACGCCGCGCGTATGTAGCGCTTGAGCCCAAGCGCGAACGCCACCGTCAGGACAGCTCTCTGGTCAACCTCGACGGGCGCTGGCCGATGCTCGCCACAACCACGACCGCGCTGCACGACGCAGGGCCGCTGAGCAGGGTTTGGGAGTCAATCGCTGACCCCACTCAGCCGCCACTTGCGCTCGGCGAGCTGCCCGCCAGCCATGCCCTGGGACCAGCCGACCTGGCGTGCGCGCTCGGGCGCCGCTGGCGCCACAAGCAGCCCGGCTTCTGGGATCGGCTCTCCCCGCTGCGCCGCCGCCCGCAAGACCCCGGCGGCGGCACGGTTGAGGACTTGAAGCCTGCCGGAGGATCTGATCTGATCGACCAGCCCAACAGCCACGACGACTACGAGCGGGAGGCCATCCCATGACGCGCATCTGCCTCTACACCCGCATCTCCACCGACGAGGAGAACCAGCCAACCTCGCTCGCCTCCCAGCACGAACGGCTGGAGGCGTTCTGCAAGGCGCAGGAAGACTGGCGGATCGTCGCCCGCCACGACGACCGCTCGACCGGCACGAAGCTCGACCGGCCCGGCCTGCAAGCCGCGCTCGACCTCGCCCGCCAGGGCCGAATCGACCAGCTGCTCGTCTACAGGATCGACCGGCTGTCGCGCAAGGTGCGCCAGCTCGCACAACTCGCCGAGGAGATGGACGCCTGCGGCGTCGTGCTGCGCTCGGCGACCGAGCCGTTCGACACCGGCTCACCCGCCGGCCGGATGATGCTTCAGATGCTCGGGGTGTTCGCCGAGTTCGAGCACGCCACGATCGTCGACCGGATCACCGCCGGCATCGAACGCCGCGCCAAGGAAGGCCGCTGGTACAGCGGACGCCCACCCTTCGGATACACCCTCCACGACGGCCAGCTCACGCCCGACCCGATCACCGCGCCCGTCGTCCGGCGCATCTACAGGCTGTACGACGAGGACCGACTCGGCACAATCGCGATCGCCCACCAGCTACGCGCCGAGCACGCGCCCGCACCTTCCGCCGGTTGGGGCCACCCGGCCGTGCACCGCGTCCTCACCAACCCGACCTATCTCGGACGCATCCGCTGGCGCGACCAGGACTTCGCGTCCGAGCACGAGCCACTGATCGATCAGGACACGTTCGACCGAGCCCGGGTGATCCTCGCCGAGCGCGGCGAGGACCCTTCGCGCCGCCGCGGCAACCGCTCCGACTTTCTGCTCTCCGGCGTCGTTCGCTGCGGCCACTGCGGACGCGCCTACATCGGCATGTCCGCACGCGGCAAAGGCGGCACCTACCACTACTACGCCTGCACCGCCCGCCAGAAGTACGGCCCCAAAGCCTGCCAAGGCGAGCGCGTCTCCCGCGAGAAGCTCGAGACCGCCGTCCTGCGCCAACTCACCGGCATCTACCGCGACGGCCCACTCATCCACGACGCCCTCGGCGCCGCGCAAGAGCAAGCGCTGCGCGAGCGACCAGCGCTCGATGAGCAACGTCGCTCGATCACCGCCGAGATCACCCGTGTCGAACGCTCGACCGAGCGCTACTTCGAGGCCTTCGAGCAAGGCCGGCTCTCCCCCGAGCGCTGCGAACAGCGCGTAGCGCGCCTGAACGCCCGCCTCGACGACCTCCGCGCCCAACAGGCCGAGCTCGCCGACGACGGCACCGACGAGACCGCACACGCGCCCACAGCAGCCGACCTGGCCGCGACCGCCGACCAACTCGAAGGAGTGATCGCAGACGGCGAGCCCGAGCAGGCCAAGGCGCTCCTGCGCATCCTCATCGCCGAGCTTCGCGTCAACAGCAAGACCGACATCCAGCCGACCTACCGTGTCCTGACGCCCGACCGCCTGCTCACGGCCGGGGTTTGCGCAACGTCAGAAAAAGTGGAGACGGCGGGAGTCGAACCCGCGTCCGCAGTCGCGTGAAAAGGCGGCTTCTACGAGCGTAGCCGGCGCTCTGATCTCATCTCCCGCTCGCCTCGCCGGCGGGGTTGCGGGGGACCAGCCTCCTAAGAATGTCCCCGGGTCGCCGGAAGCGGTGCTAGTCGGGTGAGCCTGCTGTCTGATCCCGGTGATCCCCGCCGCAGGCGAACGAGGGCCGAGACCTCAGGCCTGGTGTTTAATCAGGCCGCGAGGGCGTACTCATGTGAGTCCGCACTTATGGTTTTCCGGGTGATTTACGAGGCCTCCCGGAACCTCGGCTCGCCACCACCCCCACGACCGACCACGTCGAAGCCTGTCGTCCCCGGGGATGTCGCTGCCCCTCCAGTGTAGCGCCCCGCCGCGCCCGCGGCATTCGCCGCGGCAACTTGGTTGGCGTCCAAAAAGAACAACACAACACGCACGCCCGCCGGCGAATCCCGCACGTCACTCGCCTGCGCCGGCGCTCCGCACACCACAGCCCCAACGCCGCCCGCAGGCCCCCAGACGCAAAGCGACGCGGTCCCGGGCCGCCTTTCGAGGAACCCGCCCCGGCTGGCCTTGCGGCCCTCCGGCTTGGGTGGCGCGGCCTCACACCTCGTTGGCCTCGCTCTTCGGCGGCTCGGTTCCGCGTCTATGTTCAACATACGCCTGCCGGACGGGGAATGCAAGAGGTTTTCATAACTCTTGCCGCACCTTCCGGGAAAAGCACGAACGGGCCAGCGCGCCTGCCACAATGGGGGTGCGATGGACGAGATCACGAGGGGGTCGGCCTCCTACCCGACACACCGCGGCACCCACCCCACGGGCACTCACGCCGCGGGCACCTACCCTTCGGCGGGCGCTCACCCCTCAGACACGAACGCCGTGGGCACCTATCCGACTCACACGACCACGCTCAACGGCGTGCCGCTGACGCCTGCCGCGGTTGCCGCCGGGGCGCCCGCCGGCGCAGTGGCGGACGGGCCGCTCGGGCAGCAGCACAACCGGCCGTTGGGACAAGGACGCGACGGTCAGCCCTTCGGCCAGCCGCGCCGCACTCTGCGCAAGCGCATCGGCAGCGCGTTCGCCGGCCTCGCGGCGCTGCTGGCCAAGTTCGGCGCCGCGCTGAAGGCGCTGCTGGTGGCGCTGCCCAACGTGAAGCTGCTCGCCACCGGCGCCACCGCGCTGGTGTCGGTCGCTGCCTACTCGCTCTTCTGGGGCTGGGAGTTCGCCGCCGGCTTCGTGGTGCTGCTGTTCATCCACGAGATGGGCCACGTGATCGCGCTGCGCCGCGAGGGGATCAAAGCGAGTGCACCGATGTTCATCCCGTTCATGGGCGCCGCCATCTTCTCCAAGTCGCTCGGCGACAACGCGCTCGCGGAGGCGCGCGTGGGACTGGCCGGCCCGATCCTCGGCAGCCTCGGCGCCGCCGCGGTCGCGGTTGCGGGAGCGCTGCTGCACAGCGACATGCTGCTGGCGCTCGCCTACTTCGGCTTCTTCATCAACCTCTTCAACCTGCTCCCGGTGGTGCCGCTCGACGGCGGCCGCGCGATGGCGGCGATGGCGCCGTGGATGTGGTTCCTCGGGTTTGGCGCGCTGGTGGCGATGGTGTTCGTGTTCCCCAACCCCATCCTCTTCATCATCATCCTGTTCGGCGGCATGGAGACCTACCGGCGCTGGAAGCTGCTCAAAACCCGCTCGCTCGCGCAGGCTGCCTACTACCGCGTGGCGCCCCGGCACCGGCTGCTGGTGGGCGCCGTCTACCTCGCGCTGATCGTGGCGCTGCTGGTGGGCATGGACCAAACCCACATCCTCTACAGCGGCGGGCACTACTTCGGGCGGCTCTAGTCACCGCCGCGCGCGCGTCACGCGTTCCATGTCGCGCTTCATTTCCCGCTCCTTGATCGCCTCACGTTTGTCGTACAGGTCCTTGCCGCGCGCCAGCGCGATCTCCACCTTGGCGCGACCTTCCTTGAAGTAGAGCCGCGTCGGCACCAACGTCAGGCCGCGCTCGCTCACGCGCGCCGCCAACCGGTCGATCTCGCTGCGATGCGCCAGCAGCCGGCGGTCGCGCTCGGGGTCGTGGTTGTCGCGCGCCGCGGGGGCGTACGGAGGGATGTGCACCGAGTGCAGCCACAGCTGGCCGTCGTGGATCGCCACATACCCCTCTTTGAGCTGCGCGCCCGACTCGCGCAGCGCCTTCACCTCCGTGCCGCGCAGCTCGATCCCGCACTCCAGCCGTTCCAGCAGGTGGTAGCGGTGGGCGGCGTAGCGGTTGCTCGCCACGTCACCCGCGCCCAGCTTGCGCTTGCCGCCCTTCGCTTTGGACATCGTCGTTCGAGCCTATCGCCCGCGCGAGGCCCGCCCGCGATGGCGCGTGGCCGGTGCACGGCCCGTCGCGCGCTCCTCCTGCGGCAACGCCAGATCGAGGTCCACCCGGCCGCGCTGGGTGTCCAGGCGCGCCACGCGCACCGCAACGGGGTCGCCGAGACGCAGCGTTGTGCCCGAGCGCTCGCCGCGCAAAATCGTGCCCTGCTCGTTAAGCTCCCACCACTCGCGCGCCGACGTACGTGCACCGTGGCGCGCGGCCGGGCGGGCAGCCCCCACCCCCCTCTCCTCCCTACCACCCCGCTCCTGTCCGCCGCCCTGCGCGGCCATCGCCCGTGCCAACCGCCGCACAGGCAGCATCCCCTCATAGCGGCACTCCCCGTCGCGGCGCTCCTCCACCGCGACGGAGCGGGCGAACGCGACAAACGCGCCGGCGCCGATCACCCCCACCACTTCGCCGCAAAACTCCGTCTCCCAGCCGCGCGCCAGCAGGTCGCGCTCCAGCGCGAAACAGCGCGCCACGTCGTCGCTGTCGCGCTCCAGCCCCATCGCTTCGCGCTCGCGCTGGGAGGTCCATTCGCCCAGCTCCGCGAGCGTCTCCACGCGCGGCGCGCGCTCGGGGCCGCCCAGCGTGGACAGCAGCGCGCGGTGGCACACCAAATCGGGGTAGCGGCGGATGGGCGAGGTGAAGTGGCAGTAGCACGCCGACCCCAGCCCGGCGTGACCGAGGTTGCGGGGCGAGTAGTAGGCCTGTTGCAGCGTGCGCAACACCAGCGTGGTCAGCGCCTGGCGGCCGCCGGCCGGCGAGGCGCCCGCGTCGCCGGCGCGAGCGCGGGCGATCGTGCGCTGCACGTGCGCCTCCACCAGCCGCGACGCCTGCCCCACCAGCTCCGCCGCCTGCGCGGGACCCAGTTGCGGGGGCACGGGGGGCGTAGCCACGCCCAGCGAGGCCAGCTGTTCGATCAGCCGCTCCACGGAGGCCGCCCGGGGGCGCTCGTGCACGCGGTAGAGGCACCCCACCTCGCTCCTCGCCAGCTCCCGCGCCACGGCCTCGTTGGCGGCGATCATCAGATGCTCGATCAGCCGGTGCGACTCGGTGGACACCCGGCTTTTGATGTCGCTCACTTCGCCGTCCCCGTCGAACGCGAACTCGGGCTCCTGCGACTCCAGCGTCAGCGCCGCGCCGTGCGACAAACGCGCCCGGGCCAGCGCCGCCGAGACCTCGCGCGCGGCGGCCAGCGGCTCCCCCCAAGGGGCGCGGGCGGCCTCACGCCCCGCGAAGATCGCGTCCACCTGGTCGTAGTCGAGGCGCTGGTTGGAGCGGATCACCGAGCGATAGAACGCCGTGCTGCGCACCCGCGCGGAGTCCAGCTCCAGCTCCATCTCCACCGTCACCGCCGCGCGGTCGGAGCCGGCCACCAGCGAGCAGGCGTCGCCGGAGAGCGCGTCGGGCAGCATCGGCTCCACCGCCCCCGGCACGTACACGCTGGTCGCCCGCTCGCGCGCCTCCACGTCCAGCGCCGAGCCCTCGCGCACGTGGGCGGAGACGTCGGCGATGTGCACCCACACCCTCACCGCCCCATCGGCCAGCCGCTGCGCCGACACGGCGTCGTCGAAGTCGCGCGCGGTGACGGGGTCGATCGTGAACGTCGCCAGCTCGCGTAAATCACGCCGCGCCGGGGCGCCCACCGCTACCCGAGGGCTCTCGGCGGCGGCGCGCGCCGCGTGCTCCACCGCCGGCTCAAACCGCCGCGCGAGGCCGCGGTCGCGCATCAGCTGCTCGATCGCCTCCCGCGCCGTTTCGCGCTGCTCGGGGGGCCACACCGCACGGGGGCGGCGCCCCCCTCTTCGAGGCTTCACCTGACTTTGGCGGCGAGCGTTTGCAGCGCGACCGCGAGGCCGTGGAGGGTGTCGACGAGCTTCGCGGGCACCTTCACTTCGGGCGTCAGCCCCGCGCCCTCGCGCACGCCGCCGCCGCCGAGATTGTGGCCGTTGGGGGTGAAATACTCGCCGACGGTGATGTCGAGCGCGCCGCCGTTGGCAAGCGACTGCTCCTCCTGGAAGACACCCTTGCCGAACGTGTGCGTGCCGACGACGGTGGCGCGATGGTGGTCTTGCAGCGCGCCCGTGAGGATCTCCGCGGCGGAGGCGGTGTTGCGATCGACCAGCACCACCATCGGGATCGACGCGGGGATCGTGCCACCCTCGGCGCGCAGCACCTGCGTGGGCTGCACGCGCCCGCGCGTGGTGACAACCACGGCGCCGCGCGGCAAGAAGAACGAGGCGATCAGCTGCGCCTCTTCGACCAGGCCGCCGGGATTGGAGCGCAGATCGAGCACCAGCCCACGCACGTGTTCCTGCTGCAGCAGCCGCTCCACCGCTTCCAGCACTTCGGCGTGCGCGCCGGCGCTGAACTCGGCGAGCGCCACCACCCCCAGCTTGACGCCGTGCACCGTGCGCGCGATCGATGCGACCACCGGCTGGGAGATCACGGCGCGCGTCACCGTCACGGTTCGATAGTGCCCATGCGCTCTGAGGCGCAGCGTGACGTTGGTGCCGGGCGCGCCTTTGACGAGGTTGGTGGCGGCGTCCTCAGGCAGCCCCGCAAGCGAGCGGCCATTGACGGCGACGATCTCCTCTTCGGGCTGCAAGCCCGCGCGCGCGGCGGGCGAGCCGTTGAACACCTGCACGATCAGCAGGCCCTTGGGGTCGGGGTTGACCTCCACGCCGACCCCGCTGAAGCTGCCGGGATGGTCGAATTCGCTGAGTTCCTTCGCCGTAAGGTAGTGCGAAAAGGGGTCTTTCAGGCTGGCCACCGCGCCGGCGATCGATGCGTTGGAGAGCTGCGAGGTGGTGATCGGGCGGTAGTAGTCGCTGTGGATACGCGCCAGCGCTTCGTCGACCACGCGCGTGGAGCGGTTGGCGACGAACACGCGCTGCATGAACCCCGGCAGGTCTTCGGGGTGCCCGCCCCACCAGATCCCCGCCGCCACCAGCGCCAGCAGCAGCACGACCACCGCGGCGAGCGCGGCCAGGAACGCAAGCGGATGTACGCGGCGGGGGGTCATCGCATCACCAGCCTACGAGGTAGCCCGCCCGGTCGCGGCATCGGCCTTGCCGTCGCCGACCGAGAGCGCGGTGTTGTGCATTCTTTTTGGACGCCAACCAATCTGGTTCGACCCCGTGAAGAACAACATCGAACGCCCACTCGGCGGCCGGTCGAATAAGGTGGGCGTATGGCGAGCGTCACCACGACCACCGTGCCGAGCAACGGCCTGCCGGTGCACCGCGTGGCGGTGGCGGGCACACGCGCGCTGACGGCGCTGGTGGCGTTCGACGCCGGGGCGCGCACCGAGCGCCCGGAGGAGAACGGGATGGCGCACTTCCTCGAGCATCTGGTGTTCAAGGGCGGCCAGAAGTACCCCACCTACACCGACGTCAACGAGACCGCCGAGCGGTTGGGGGGCGTGCTGAACGCGTACACCAGCCACGATCTGGTGGCCTTCCACATCACGGTGCGGGCGCAGAGCGCCCCGGCGGCGATCGACCTGCTGAGCGACTTCGTCGGCCGCCCCCGGATCGACGCCGAGGAGCTCGACCGCGAGCGGGGGGTGGTGATCCAGGAGATCAACCGCGCCTACGACCAGCCGTCCACCATCGCCGAGTATCTGATCGACCGCGCCGCCTTCGGCGAGCACCCGCTGGGCCGCACGGTGCTGGGGCCGGAGGACAACCTGCGCAGCTTCACGCGCGAGGCGATCGTCGCTTTCCGCGAGCGCCGCTGGGCGGGGGCGCGCGGGGGCGCGTTTCTCGTCGGCAACCTCGACCACCTGCCTCCCGACGCGGAGCTGCACGAGCTGTTCGGCCGCTTCCCCGCGCTGGCGCAGCCGGAGCCGTACGTGCCGGCGCCGGCGTTTGCGCCGCAAACGCTGGTGGAGGAGCGCGACACCAACCAGTCGCACCTGCGCATGATCTACCGCCCCGCCGTCGACGTCGGCGACCGCCGCCGCCGCGCGGCGCTGGCGATCTACTCGACGCTGCTGGGCGGCTCGATGGGGTCGCGCCTGTTCGACGAGATCCGCGAGAAACGGGGCCTGTGCTATTCGGTGTATGCGCTCGACCACACTTTCGCCGACGTCCCCATCCTGCAACTCGGCTCGGGCCTTGACTCCAGCAAGTGCATCGAGGCGTACACGCGCATGCGCGAGATCGTCGACGAGCTGCGCGCCGACGGCCCCACCGAGGAGGAGGTCGCCCGCGCCCGCGCTTACGCCGCCGGCCGTTTGGTGCTGGCGTTCGAGAACACCAACGCCGTCGCCCGCTACGCCGCCGGACAGTCGATCGTGTTCGGCGAAAACATCGACCCCGATGCCGCCATCGCCGCCCTCGACGCCGTCACCTACGAGGAGGTCCGCGAGGTGGCCGCCGGGATCACTGAGAATCTCGCGATCGCCTGTGTGGGTCCGCATACGGCGGCGGAGTTTTAGCCGGCCTTGCTCCTCGTCGCGCCGCCCGCCTTCGGGCGCAGTGGCGGCGGCTCACCCTGGGAGCGGCGGCCAGCCCGCAGCTCGGTCAGTTTCTCGATGCGTGGATCGTCATCGACCATCTCGCGGATCCAGCGGATCGTCTCGTCGACATCGAACGAACGTGCCTCGACCATCGCTTCGATGTCGACCCAGTCACGCGGGCGGGCGAACATCGCCTTGAAGACCGCCAGCCCCGTGCAGTCCAGCACCGGGATCGTGCGGTCGCCGAAGGACACGTGACGAATGTTGCGCTCGACCTCGTCATGGAAAGGCAGCACGCTGAAGAAGAGGTCGATCGGCGTCGCGTCCCACATCAGCCGCACCTGCCCGTCGCGTTCGGCGGCTTCGAGATCTTTCCCCGTGATCCTGACTCCCTCGGGCAGAGCGGCGAGGACTTCTCGTGTCCGGCTCGGCGAAACGAACACGTTGATATCAACGTCCTGCGTGCCGCGCGCCTCCAGCGTGCAGTAGCCAAGTGCGATCGCACCGCCGACGGCGTGCGGGAAGCCGGCCGCTCGCAGCGCGTCGTGGACGGCGAGCATGCGGTCCGCGACGCCGATCATGCCGCGAGGCGGATCAGCGGCGGATACGTGAGCTCACCGCGAGACTTCGAGGGCATGCGGTCGGCGAGCTCGAGCACATCGATCAAGATCCTGCCCGACCGCTCGAGCGCGTCAGCGTTGGCAAGCGGGGAGATCGCGAGGTCCAATCCCGCTGCACGTGAAATTCGCGCAAGCGCTGCGACAGATGGTTGGCGATGGCCATGTGCATACGCGCTCAACACCGACTGCCGCAGCCCGGAGCGACGCGCCAGCTCCGCTTGGGTCAAGCCTGAGGTGCGCAGGATCTCTGCGATCAGATCGCCAGCCACACGATCGTTGCTGCCAGCCACACCGACAGCATAGCACTTCCGCTAATGATTCGGAATATCATTAGCGGATTCGCTATCTAGCTGCTACCCGATCGCCACCATCCGGTCAATCGGCACGCGCGCCCGCTCTGCGATCTCGCGCGGGACACGCACCTCGTACTGCATGTCCCTGAGCGCATCGCGCAGCTTGGGGAGCGTGATCATCTTCATGTATACGCACACCGCCTCGGGGTTGGCGGGAACGAAGTCGACGTCGGGGGCCGCCATCTGCAGCGGGTAGAGCATGCCGGTCTCGGTGGCCACCACCGCCTCGCGCCGCTCGCCGGAGCGCCGCTCGGCGTCGCGCTCGGACTGCTCGGCATATTTGAGCATCCCCCCGGTGGACAGCATGTGCACCCCTTCCGATGAGACGTCGCCGGCGGCGACGTACTCCATCACGCTGGTGGTGCACCCGCACTCGGGGTGAATGAGGAAGTCGGCGCCGGGGTGGGCGGCGCGGACGGCGTCGATGTCGGAGGGGCGGATGCCGGCGTGCACATGGCACTCGCCGTCCCACACGTGCATGCGTTTGCCGAGCTCCTTCTCCACGTACGCGCCCAGCCACATGTCGGGGCCGAACAGGATCTCTGTGTCGGGACCGTGGGTGTCGTAGATGTGGCGCACCACCTGCACGGCGTTGGCGGAGGTGCAGCAGTAGTCGGTGAGCGCCTTCACCTCGGCGGTGGTGTTGACGTACATCACCACCACACCCTCCGGATACTGCGCCTTCCACTCGCGCAGTTGCTCGGCGTCGACCGACGCCGCCAGCGAGCAGCCGGCCTCCAGGTCGGGGATCAGCACCGTCTTCTCCGGGCAGAGGATCGAGGCGGTCTCGGCCATGAAGTGCACGCCGCAAAACGCGATTACATCGCCCGCCGCCGCGGCCGCCCTGCGCGACAGCCCCAGGGAGTCGCCGACGTAGTCGGCCACATCCTGGACCTCCGGCACCTGGTAGTTGTGCGCGAGGATCACCGCCCCGCGCTCCTTGGCGAGAGCCCGCACGTCCTCCTGCAGCGCGGCGATCTCCTCGCGCGAAAGCGGCGCCGAGGGAGCGTAGGTGGGGACCATCGGAAGGTTCATGGCAGCGCCTCCAGGATCATCGAGAGGTCGAGCGCGGGCGCCGAGTGGGTGAGCGCGCCCATCGATACCCATTGTACGCCGGCCTGCGCGATCTCCCGCAGCGTCGCCAGCGTCACGCCGCCGCTGGCCTCCAGCTGCGCGCGCCCCCCCACCAGGGCCACCGCCGCGCGCAACTGCGCCACGCTCATGTTGTCCAGCAGCAGCCGCGGCGCGCCGGCGGCCAGCGCCTGGTCGATCTCCTCTGGGTTGCGCACCTCCACCTCCAGTGTGCCCGCCAGTTGCGGCGCGGCGGCACGCGCCAGCGCCACCGCCTGCGCGATCCCGCCGGCGGCTGCGATGTGGTTCTCCTTGAGGAGGATCGCGTCGTACAGCCCCACCCGGTGGTTGTGCGCCCCGCCGGCCGCCACCGCCGCCTTCTCCAGCAGCCGCAGCCCTGGGGTGGTCTTGCGCGTGTCCAGCACCTTCGCCCCAGTGCCCTCCACCGCGCGCGCCGCTTGCGCGGCCAGCGTCGCCACCCCCGAGAGGTGGCCGAGGAAGTTGAGCGCGGTGCGCTCGCCTGTAAGCAGGGCGCGGGCGCGGCCCTCCACGCTGAGCACCGGCCCACCGTCGCGCCACACGCCCTCCCCCACCAGCCGCTCGCAGCGGGCGTCGGGGTCGAGCAGCGCGAAGGTCGCCTCTGCTGCGTCCAGGCCGTAGATCGTGCCGGGGGCCTTCTGCGTGATCAGCGCGTGAGCCCGCGCCTCGGCATCGACCGTCGCGAGTGTCGTCACGTCTGCGGCACCGACGTCCTCTTCGAGCGCCGTGCGCACAAGCGCTGTGATGTCGACGTCCAAAGCGGCGGCCACGGCGCTCAGCATAGGCATAGGATCAGCGACATGGACGCGCGCCCCGCCGCCGACTCACACGCCACGCTCGCCCACTGGATGGGACCACTGGACGCCAACGGCGCCGGCTTCGTGCACGGCGGCACGGTCATGAAGCTGTGCGACGAGGCCGGCGGCCTGGCGGCCGTCAAGCACTGTCGCAACAGGGTCGTCACCGCCAGCATGGATCGCATGACGTTCAGGGTCCCGATCCACGTCGGCGAGCTAGTCACCTTCCAAGCCAGCGTCAACGCCGTCTGGCACACCTCGATGGAGGTCGGAGTGCGAGTCGACACGGAGAACCCGCGCACCGGCGAGCAGCGGCACAGCAACAGCGCCTATCTGACGATGGTGGCCGTCGACGAGCAGGGCAACCCGATGCCGGTGCCCCCGCTGCTCGCCAGCACCGACGAGGAGCGCCGGCGCGAGAGCGAGGCGCAGCTGCGCCGCCGCAACCGGCTGGCCGAGCGCGAGCAGATCCAGGCGGGTCGCTGAACGCTATCCCTGCGACGACGACGCGCGCAGCAAGTACGCACGCACGAACCCATCGAGGTCCCCGTCGAGCACCCGCTGCACGTCCCCCATCTCGTGGCCCGTGCGGTGGTCCTTGACCAGGGTGTAGGGATGCAGCACGTAGGAGCGGATCTGCGAGCCGAAGTTGACGTCCTGCGCCTCGCCCTTCTCGCGGGCGATCTCTGCCTGGCGTTCGCGCTCCTGGCGTTCCAGCAGCTTGGCGCGCAGCATCGCCATCGCGGTGGCGCGGTTGGATGACTGGGAGCGCTCGTTCTGGCACTGCACCACGATTCCCGTCGGCCGGTGGGTGATGCGCACCGCGGAGTCGGTCTTGTTGACGTGCTGCCCGCCCGCGCCGGAGGCGCGGTAGGTGTCCACCTGCAGGTCGTCGTCGTTGATCTCGATCTCGCCGGACTCCTCCACGACCGGAGCGACCTCGACACCCGCGAAGCTGGTTTGGCGGCGGTGGGCCGAGTCAAACGGGGAGAGACGTACCAGCCGGTGCACCCCGCGCTCGGCGCCGAACAGGCCGTACGCGTTCTCCCCCGCAGCGCGGAAGGTAGCGGACTTGATGCCCGCTTCCTCGCCGGCGCTGGCCTCCAGCAGCTCGACCGTGAAGCCACGCGACTCCGCCCAGCGCATCTCCATGCGCAGCACCATCTCCGCCCAATCCTGCGCGTCGGTGCCGCCGGCGCCCGCGTTGACGCTCACCAGCGCGTCGCCGGAGTCGTACGGGCCGGAGAACAGCCGCTGCTCCTCGAGCGCCGCCAGCCGTGCCTCCGCGGAAACGATGTGCTCCTCGACCTCGCCCTCCAGCGACTCGTCCTCCTGCGCGAGCTCCGCCAAGCCCTCGAGGTCATCGACGTCGCGCTCGAGCGCCCGGAACATCTCCAGTCTCCGTGCCACCCGCGCGTGCTCGGCGGAGACCTTGCCCGCCTGCTCTGCCTCATCCCAGAAGCCCGGGGCTTCCATCTCCCGCTCGAGCGCGTGCGCACGCTCGCTCAACCCAGCCGGGTCAAAGATAGTCCGCGAGCAGCTTCAACTGATCGCGGATGGCCGCGAGTCTCTGCGGAACGGACTCGGTTGACGCGGTGGTGGCCATGCCCTCACGCTATCAGCGCCGGCGGGCGCCGGCAGGCCTCGGTGCTAGTGGGGGTGTTGTGTTGTTTACTTTTGGACGCCAACCAGCGCCGGCTCAGGACGCCTCAGGAGCCGTGGCACTTCTTGAACTTCTTGCCGGACCCGCACCAGCAGGGGTCGTTGCGGCCGACGGTGTGGTCGGCGTCGACCACGCGCTGCTCGACGACCGGGGCCAGCTCCTGTTCGTCGCCGCCGCCGTTGCCGGCGTACGCCTGCGGGGCGGCCAGGGCGCCGGCGTTGGCGGCCGCGGCGGCGATCGCGCCGGCGCCCATCACGGCGTTGCCGCCCGAATAGCGCACGCGGCCGGGGCGGGTGGCGTTGCCAGCGGCGGCGAACGCGGGGACCGGCTGTCCGCCCGGCCCGCCGCCGTTGCCGCCGTTCTCGCCCTGCACCTGCACCTGCACGTTGAAGATCAGCCGCGCGTAGTCGGCCCAGATCGAGTTGATGAGGTCGCCGAACAGCGTGTACGCCTCGTTCTTGTAAGCAACCAGCGGGTCGATCTGAACGAAGCCGCGCAAATGGATGCCCTCGCGCAGATAGTCGACGTCGAACAGGTGCTCGCGCCAGCGTTCGTCGATGATCTGCAGCAGCAAAAAGCGCTCCAGCTGGCCCATCAGCTCCTCGCCAAACTCCTGCTCGCGCGCGTCGTAACGGGCCAGCGCCTGCTCGGTGACGCGCTCGGCGAGATGGGCGCGCTCGATCGCGTCGGGGTTGAGGTCCTTGGGGTCGATGTCCAGCGGGAACAGCTGCGTCAGCGCCGTGTAGAGGCCGTCGATGTCCCATTCTTCCAAGTATTCGCCTTCGGTGTACTGGTCGATCGTGCGCTCGATCACGCCGGCGATTTCCTGGCGCGCCTGCTCGCCCATCGGGCGCCCCTCGAGCACATCGTCGCGGTAGGCGTAGATCACGCGCCGCTGCTCGTTCATCACGTCGTCGTACTCCAGCACGCGTTTGCGGATGAGGAAGTTCTGTTCCTCCACCTTACGCTGGGCTTTTTCGATCTGTTTGGAGAGCATCCCCGCCTCGATCGGTTCCTCGTTGCCTTCGGCGTCGACGCCACCGAGTTTGTCGAGGATGCGGTAGATGCGATCACCGGCGAACAGCCTTACGAGGTCGTCCTCGGCGGAGAGGAAGAAACGGCTCTCCCCCGGGTCGCCCTGGCGTCCGGCGCGGCCACGCAGCTGGTTGTCGATGCGCCGCGACTCGTGGCGCTCGGTGCCGCAGATGTAGAGGCCGCCGGCGACCATCACCTGCTCCCGTTTTTCGCTCACCTCGCGTTCCACCGAGGGCAGCACCTCGGCCATCCGCCGCTCATACTCCTGCGGGTCGCCGTCGGCCTTGACGTCTTCGCGCGCCAGCTGCTGGTGCGCGAGGTGCTCGGGGTTGCCGCCCAGCTTGATGTCCACGCCGCGACCGGCCATGTTGGTGGCGATCGTCACCGCGCCCGGCTGACCGGCCTCGGCGACGATGTCGGCCTCGCGCGCGGCGTGCTCGGGCTTGGCGTTCAGCACGGTGTGCGGGATCCCGCGCTGCTTCAGCCGCTCGCCCAGCAGCTCGGAGACCTCGACGGAGATCGTGCCCACCAGCACCGGCTGGCCGGCCTCGTGACGGGCGGCGATCTCGCGCACCACCGCGCTCCACTTGCCGTCCTTGGTCTTGTACACCTGATCGTTGCGGTCGCCGCGCACCATCTCCACGTTGGTCGGCACCTGCACGACCGGCAGCTCGTAGATCTTCATGAACTCGGTCGCCTCCGTCAGCGCCGTGCCGGTCATCCCGGAAAGCTTGTCGTAGAGGCGGAAGAAGTTCTGATAAGTGATCGTGGCCAGCGTCTGGTTCTCCTCCTGGATACGCACCCCCTCCTTGGCCTCGATCGCCTGGTGCAGCCCCTCCGACCAGCGCCTGCCCTCGAGGATGCGGCCGGTGAACTCGTCGACGATCTTCACCTCGCCGTCGATCACCGCGTAGTCGACGTCCTTCTTGTACAGCGACTCCGCGCGCAGCGACTGGTTGAGGTGGTTGACCAGATGGCCGTTCTCGGCGCGGTAGAGGTGGTCGATGCCGAGGAACCGCTCGGCCTTGGCCACGCCCTGCTCGGAGACCGCCACGGTCTTGTGCTTCTCGTCGAATTCGTAGTCGTAGTCGGCCACGAATTCCTTCTTGGTGCGCGGGTCCATCCCTTCGGGCGCCTTGCCCGGCACCAGCTTGGGCGCCAAGCGTGCAAACTTCACGTACAAATCGGCCGCCTGTTCGGGGGCACCGGAGATGATCAGCGGCGTGCGCGCCTCGTCGATCAAGATGTTGTCGACCTCGTCCACGATCGCAAACGGATGGCCGCGCTGCACCTTTTCGGCAAGGTCCTTGGCCATGTTGTCGCGCAAATAGTCGAAGCCGAACTCGGAGTTGGTGCCGTACACCACGTCGGACGCGTACGCCACGTGCTTCTCCTCGTAGGGCTGCATGTTCTGCAGCACCCCCACCGCGATGCCCAGCCCGTTGTAGATCGGGCTCATCCACTCGGCGTCGCGGCGCGCGAGGTAGTCGTTGACGGTGACCACGTGCACACCGTTGCCGGGCAGCGCGTTGAGCGCCACCGCCAGCGTGGCGGTGAGCGTCTTGCCCTCGCCGGTCTTCATCTCGGCGATGCACCCCTCGTGCAGCGCCATCGCGCCGATCAGCTGCACGTCGAAGTGGCGCATCCCCATCGTGCGCTTACCGGTCTCTCGCACGATCGCGAAGCTCTCGGGCAGCAGGTCGTCGAGCGGCTCGCCGTTGGTGGCACGCTCGCGCAACGCGTCGAAGCGCTCGCGCAGCTCGGCGTCGCTGTCGTGTTCCAGCTCGGCCTCGAATGCGCCGATCAGCGCCACACGTTTCTGGTACTGCCTGAACTTCTTCGCCTCGCCCACGTTGAGGGCGCGATCCAGGATGGACACGCCCTCAGGGTAGCGGCTGGGAGGGTGCCGGGTGGAGGCTGAGTCGTTACCGCGACGGTGCCGCCGCGGCGTACGCCGAACTCGCCGCCATCGCCGCGGCGCACGTCGAGCTCGCCGCCATCACGCAACGTACGCGGCGATCTCGCGGTCGCGCGGCGGCCTCGGCGGTCGCTACTCCACCGCGGGCTGCGATGCGCTTCCGCCGAAGGCCCGCCCCAGTCTCGCCGACAGCGCGGCGCGCGTCTTGCGCCGGCGGCGCACCGCCACGCGGCGGCGCTTGACCTGGCGCGAGAGCTCCTCGATCACGAGGTTGACCGAGTGGCTGATCTGCGGGGAGGCCTCGCACGCGCGCAGCGTGACGCCCTTCAAGTAGAGCGTGGCCTCGGCGATCTCGCGGTCGGCGACGCGCCGGTTGGGCTCCCGCCGCAGCTCGATCTCCAAGCGTGCCAGCTCCGACACCTGGCGCGAAACCTTGGCAAGGCGCCGCTCGGTGTGCCTGCGCAAATCGTCGGTGACCGGTACCCCCCGGCCCTTGATCTCGATCTGCATTTGTGCCTCCCTTCGGTCGCGGAGACTGCGTGTCTGCTATCGATGCTACGCCTCGAGCCGGCGGTTGTCCATCGGCTTTCTGCTTATTTAGCGAGGCCGCAAACTCGCCAGGATCCCCGCTTGCCCGGCGATCGCGCCGATCAGGATCGCGCCGGGGGGGACCTCGGCCCCGGGGAAGAGGATGGTGTCGCGCAGCTGCGCCCCGTCTCCGACTCGCGCGCCGTCGCCCAGCACGATTGGACCCATCAGGCGCACGCCGGCGCCGATCTTGACGTCACGGCCGATCCAGATCGGGCCTTCGGCCTCGGCGCCGGCCGGGAGCGGCGATCCGGCGGCGCCGGCATCGCCAGTTACGCCCGCCTCGCCGCCCGCCTCGCCGCCCGCCTCGCCGCCCGCCTCGCCGCCCGCGTCGCCGCCCGCGTCAGCGTCGCCTCCGCGGGCGACGATCACCCCCGGGGCGACTTCATCGCCGTCGATCTGCAGGCGCAGCTCGCCGCGCAGCGCGTCGAAGGTGCCCTGGCGCAGCTCGGCGAGCGAGCCGACGTCGTTCCAGTAGTCGCGCACCTCGTGGATGTGAAAGGGGACGTCGTTGGCCAGCAACGCCGGGAACACGTCCTGCGCCCAATCGACGAACGGGCGGTCGGGGAAGTAGTCGAAGATGCGCGGATCGAAGATGTAGATGCCGCAGTTGCCGAGGTCCGACAGCGCCTCCTGCGGCTCCGGCTTCTCCTGGAAGCCGGTGATCCGCCCGGCGCTGTCGTGCAGCACCACGCCGTACTCGCGCGTGTCAGCCACCTTCTTCACCGCCAGCGTCGCCACGCCGCCCGCTTCGCGGTGGCGGGCGGCGAACGCGCCCAGGTCGATGTCGGTGAGCGCGTCGCCGGAGATCACGAGGAACGGCTGCTCGCCGAAGAACTCGGCGCAGCCGCGCACGCCGCCGGCGGTGCCCAGCAGCTCCGGCTCGTGGCGGTAGCTGAGGCGCTCGCCGAAGTAGTCGCGGATCGACTCCGGGAAGTAGTGCAGGTTGGCGATCGTCTCATCGAACCCGTGCCGGTCGAGCAGGTCGACGATGTGCGCCATCACGGGCCGGTCCAGCACCGGCACCATCGGCTTGTTGATCTCGTACGTCAGCGGGCGCAGCCGGGTGCCGAGACCCGCCGCGAGAACCATGGCTCGCATCGCGGCGGCAGGCTATCGGATCGTCCGCACGCGTGGCGAGGCGCTCGTGATGCAACGTCCTTTACGGACGCCAACCATTTCGCTACAACATATTTGTTGTCGAACTTTGGTTGGCGTCCAAAAAGCAGTACACAACGCGCGCGCGCCAGTTGAGACGAGCGATCATCGGTAGCGGTGATGGTCGGGCTTGTATGGACGAGCGATCAGTAGCGGTAATGGTCGGGCTTGTATGGCCCGTCCACCGACACGCCGATGTAGGCAGCCTGGGCGTCGCTCAGCTTCGTTAGGCGCGCCTGCAGCGCGTCGAGGTGCAGGCGCGCGACCTTCTCGTCGAGGTGCTTGGGAAGCACGTACACGCGCCGCTCATACTGGTCGTTCTTGGTGAACAGCTCCACCTGGGCGATCACCTGGTTGGTGAACGAGTTGCTCATCACGAAGCTGGGGTGCCCGGTGGCGTTGCCGAGGTTGAGCAGGCGCCCCTCGGAGAGCATGATGATCGCGTGCGCCGGCCGCTGCGCGGTCGCGGGGAACACCCACTCGTCGACCTGCGGCTTGATGTTGACCCGCTCCACGCCCGGCAGCCGGCCGAGGCCGGCGATGTCGATCTCGTTGTCGAAGTGACCGATGTTGCCTACGATCGCCTGGTGCTTCATGCGCGCCATATGCTCGGCGCGGATGATGTCGCGGTTGCCGGTGCAGGTGACGAAGATGTCGCCCTCCTCCACCACTTCCTCGAGCGTCCGCACCGAGTAGCCCTGCATCGCCGCCTGCAGGGCGCAGATCGGGTCGATCTCCGTCACCACCACGCGCGCGCCCTGGCCGCGCAGCGATTCCGCGCAGCCCTTGCCGACGTCGCCGAAGCCGCAGATCACGGCCATCTTCCCCGCGATCATCACGTCGGTGGCGCGGTTGATGCCGTCCACCAACGAGTGGCGGCAGCCGTAGAGGTTGTCGAACTTCGACTTGGTGACCGAGTCGTTGACGTTGATCGCCGGGAACAGCAAAGTGCCGTTGTCGGTCATCTCATACAGCCGGTGCACGCCCGTGGTGGTCTCCTCCGTGACGCCTTTGATGCTCTGTCCGATCCGCGTCCAGCGCTGCGGATCCTCGCCGAGCGAGCGTGTGAGCACCGAGAGGATCACCTGCATCTCCTCTGAATATGGACCCCCACCCGCCTCCCCGCCCGCCGGATCGGGCACCGCGCCGGCGGCCTCATACTCGGTGCCCTTGTGCACCAGCAGCGTGGCGTCGCCGCCGTCGTCGAGGATCATGTTGGGACCGGCGTCGTCGTCGGGCCAACAGAGCGCCTGTTCGGTGCACCACCAGTACTCCTCCAGCGTCTCCCCCTTCCACGCATACACCGGCACGCCACGCGGCTCCCCAGGAGTGCCGTCGGGGCCGATCGCGACCGCCGCGGCGGCTGGGTCTTGCGTGGAGAAGATGTTGCAACTGCACCACCGCACCCGCGCACCCAGCGCCACCAGCGTCTCGATCAGCACGGCGGTCTGCACGGTCATGTGCAGCGAGCCGGTGATCCGCGCGCCCGCCAGCGGCTGGGAGGCGGCGTACTCGGCGCGGGTGGCCATCAGTCCCGGCATCTCGTGCTCGGCGAGCATGATTTCCTTGCGCCCCAGCTCCGCGAGCGAGAGGTCGGCGACCTTGAAGTCGGGGGTGGCGAGCGCGGCGCCAGCCTGCGCGTCGATCGTGGTGGGGGTCACTGCTGACATGACGAGTCCTCCGGTCCGGTCAGATACGAGCGCCCTTGCTGCAGGTGGGGGCCGAGCGTGGCGGATCGGAGCCCGTCGCAGCGCTCCTCGGCCGCCCCCGAAGGTATCACACGGCCTTGGCCTGTCCGTCAGCGCGCGCCCAGTTCGGCCTTGAGCTGTTCGAGCAGCTTCACGGGGCCGGGATCGACCCCGCGCAGCGCGGCGAGGTAGACGGAGACGAGATCGCCGAGCAGCACCAGCGAGAAGACCCGCTCGATCGGGGTTTGGCCGCGCGTCTCCACGTGGAAGCAGGCGCTGGCATAGCCGGCGATCAGCTTCTCGGTGAGCTCCATGCGCGCCTTCACGCGCGGGTGGGCGTCGGAGTCGTCGAGGAACACCGCGGCGAAACGGCCCACGTCGGGGGCGCCTTCCCAGCCGCAGATCTCGTTGTGGTCGAGCTCGGGCAGTTCGTGCGCGAAGCAGGGAAGCTTGGCGTTCTCGTTGACCTGCGTCTTCCAGCGGTAGGCGATCGGCGCGGTGAGGCCGGCGCCGGCGATCACCGGCGCGCTGCCGTGCAGGCCGCGGGCCAGCTCCTTGGCGAGCGACTCCTCCGGCGCCTCGGGGCCCCACTCGGCCACCAGCTGCTCGGCGTGGGCGGCGGCCACGTCGATCTCCGAGGTGAGGCGCGGGCCGGCGCCGCACAGCGCGGCGACCTCCAGCGCGGCCACGGTCATGTAGGCGACCGCGGCGCGCGGCTGAAAGCCCCCGGGCAGCGGGATCACGGGTACGCGGTCGGCACGCGCCAGCTCGGCGAGGCGCCCGCCGGTGGTGACCACCACCCGCTGGGCGCCAAGCGCGGCGGCCGACTCGTAGCAGGCGAGCGTCTCCTCGGTGTCGCCGGAGTAGCTGGCGCACAGCACCGTGGTTTCCGGCGTGGTCCACGGCGGCAGCCCGTAGGCGCGGGTGACGAAGATCGGCCGCGACGCGTGGTCGCCGAGCGCGGCCACCGCAAGCGCGCCGCCGATCCCCGAGCCGCCCATGCCGGCGACCACCAGGCCGCCGGGCGTGTCCCACTCGTTCATGATCGCCGACTCCACCCGCCACAGCGCGTCGCGCAGGTGCTCGGGCAGCGCCAGCACATCGCCCAACTGTCCGGAGCGATCGACCTCGGCGATCGCCTCGCGCGAAAGCTGTGCCATCACGTTCTCGGTCATGGGAATCTCAGCGCGCCGTCGGGGAGAGTCACGCCCGGGAAGATACGCGCTCCGCGCGACACGATGTTGTGCGCCCCGATCGTCACCCCCTCGCCGAGCACGGCGCCGTCCGCTATCTGGGTGCCCTCGCCGATGCGGCAGCCGGCGGCGACGATGCAGTCGCGCAGCGTGCACCCGGGGCCGATGTCAGTGCCGTTCATGATCACGGCGCGCTCCACGACGGAGCCGGCGCCGACCGTGACGCCCTGGCCGAGCACCACGAGGCTGCCGACGTGGGCGTCCGCGGCGACGTGCACGCCGCCCTGGAGCACGGCGGGGGGGATCACCCTCCCCTCCGCGCGCACGCCGGGCGCGAGCGCCGTGTAGTCGCTGCCGAGGCGTTCGCGCACTGCTGTTTGGACGTTGCCCTCGATGATGTCGAAAGTGCCCTTCAGGTAGCGCTCGGGGGTCCCGATGTCCAGCCAGTAGCTCTCCGAGGGGAAACCGTAGAGGCCGTTGCCGATCAGCCGCGGCCACACCTCCCGCTCGATCGAGACGTTGCGTTCGGGCGCCACCAGTTGGAGCACGTCGCGCTCCAGCACGTAGGCGCCCGCGCTGATCAGGTTGGTGTAGGTGTGCAGCGGACGATCCCCCGCCGTCTGGCCGACAGTCCAGGCGCCGCCCGCGCCCTCCAGCTGGTCGGAGGAGGGCTTCTCGACGAATTCCTGCACCGCGTGCTCCGGTGTGAGCCGCACAAGGCCGTACGCCGTGGGATCCTCGACCGGCACCAGCGCCAGCGTGGCGCGCGCGCCGGTGCGCTCGTGCTGGGCGATCTGCGCGGTGAGGTCGATGTCGGTGAGCACGTCGCCGTTGAGCATCAAAAAGCGCTCGTCCAGCATCGACTCGGCGAACTTCAGCGCCCCGGCGGTGCCGCGCGGGTCGGGCTCCTCGACGAAGCGCAGACGGATCCCGTAGGCGGAGCCGTCGCCCAGCACGTTGCGCACGCTGGTGGCGAGGAAGCCGCACGACATGATCACGTCCTCGATGCCGTGGGAGCGCAGCCATTCGATCATGAACGCGATGAACGGACGGTCCACCAGCGGCACCACCGGCTTGGGGATCGTCGAGGTGAGCGGCCGCAGGCGCGTGCCCTCGCCGCCGACCAGGATCACGGCCTGCATCAGCCCCGCCCGATCCCCTCGTACAGCAGTCCCGCGGCGCGCACGGCGTCGGTGGGGAGCGCGTTGCGGCCGTCGATCACCACTTTGCCGCGCATCGCCTCAGCGACCGCCGGCCAGTCGAGATCGGTGCACTGCGGCCACTCGGTGACCAGCACCAGCGCGTCGGCGTCGCGCAGCGCCTCCAGGGCACTGTCGGCCAGATGCAGGCCGCCCAGCAGGCGGCGCGCCTCGTGCTCGGCGACCGGGTCGTAGGCACTGACGGTGGCGCCGTCGGCGGCCAGGCGCGCGGCGAGCACCAGCGAGGAGGCCTCGCGCATGTCGTCGGTGTTGGGCTTGAACGCCAACCCCAGCAGCGCCACGTGCTTGCCGACGAGCGTGCCGAGGTGCTTGTGCAGCTTGCCGATCACGCGCCGCTTCTGCAGCTCGTTGACCTCGATCACGGCGGTCAGCAGCTGGAAGTGGTAGCCAGAGTTGCCGGCCAGCTGTTTGAGCGCCTCCACGTCCTTGGGGAAGCAGCTGCCGCCATAGCCGATCCCGGCCTGCAGAAACTTCGAGCCGATGCGGGGGTCGAGGCCCATGCCGCGGGCGACCTCCACCACGTCGGCGCCGGTCTCCTCGCAGACGTTGGCGATCTCGTTGATGAACGAGATCTTGGTCGCCAGGAAGGCGTTGGAGGCCAGCTTGACCATCTCCGCCGAGGCGATGTCGGTGCGCACCAGCTCGCCCTCACCGGCGCCGCCGTGCGCGGGGGTGAGCAGCGGCCGGTACAGCTCCACGACCGCGTCGCCGGCCCAGTCGCCCTCGTCGCCGATCACCACGCGGTCGGGCCGCAGGAAGTCCTCGACCGCCGAGCCCTCCTTGAGGAACTCCGGGCAGGAGACGTAGCGCAGGTCGTCCTTGCCGTGCTCGCCCAACACGCGGCGGATGGCGGCACCGGTGCCGGAGGGCACGGTGGACTTCATCACCAGCGCGTGGCGGTCGGAGGCGGGGATCGCGTCGACCACGGCGTGCACGGCAGAGAGATCGGCGTCGCCCGAGTAGGTGGGGGGCGTGCCGACGGCGACGAACTGCAGGCGCGCGTGCTCCAGCGCGGGTGTGAGGTCGGTGGTGAAGTGCAGGCGCTCTGAATGCCGGCTCAGCAGCTCTTTCAGGCCAGGCTCGTAGATCGGTACCTCGCCGCGTTGCAGGCGGGCGATCTTCTCCGCGTCGATGTCGACGCACCACACCTCGCAGCCCAGCTCGGCGAAGCCGGCGGCGGTGACGAGGCCGACGTAGCCGGTGCCGATGACCCCGACCGGCTCCCGCTCAGGAACCATCGACCGGCGTGGCCTCCTCGACCAGCACGAGCGCGCGGTTGTCGGCGAACTGCAGGTAGCCGGCCGACTGATTGAAGCGCACGATCTCGTTATCGCTGCGGTAGAGGCGCAGCTCGGTGGGCTTCAGCGTCGCCAGCACCGGCTGGTGGTTGGCGAAGATGCCGATCGAGCCGGTGCCGGTGACCGTCGAGAGCATCTCGATCTCCTCGCTGAACACCGCACCCTCGGGGGTCAGCACTTCGGCCTTGAACTTCGTGTGCGCCATTATTTCTTGGCCGCCGCCACGACCTCGTCGATGGTGCCCTTCAAGAAGAACGCGCTCTCGGGGACCTCGTCGTGCTTGCCCTCGATGATCTCGTCGAAGCCGCGGATGGTCTCCTCGATTTTGACGTACGCGCCGGGCGTGCCGGTGAACTCTTCGGCGACGAAGAACGGCTGCGAGAGGAATCGCTCGATGCGGCGCGCGCGCTGCACGGTGAGCTTGTCCTCGTCGGAGAGCTCGTCGATGCCGAGGATCGCGATGATGTCCTGCAGCTCCTTGTAGCGCTGGAGGATCTCCTTGACGCGGTTGGCGACGCGGAAGTGCTCCTCGCCGAGGATGTCGGCCTTGAGGATCGTCGAGGTGGAGTCGAGCGGGTCCACCGCGGGGTAGATGCCTTTCTCGGAGATCGCCCGCGACAGCACGGTGGTGGCGTTGAGGTGCGCGAACACCGACGCGGGCGCCGGGTCGGTGAGGTCGTCGGCGGGCACGTAGATCGCCTGCACCGAGGTGACCGAGCCCTCGCGCGTGGAGGTGATGCGCTCCTGCAGCTGGCCCATCTCCGTCTCAAGGGTCGGCTGGTAGCCCACCTGCGAGGGCATCCGGCCGAGCAGCGCGCTCACCTCGGAGCCAGCCTGCACGAAGCGGAAGATGTTGTCGATGAACAGCAGCACGTCCTGGCCCTGGTCGCGGAAGTATTCGGCCATCGTGAGGCCGGAGAGTGCGACGCGCATGCGGGCGCCGGGCGGCTCGTTCATCTGGCCGAAGACGAGCATCGTCTTGTCCAGTACGCCCGACTCCTTCATCTCCAGCCACAGGTCGTTGCCCTCGCGCGAGCGCTCGCCCACGCCGCAGAAGGCGGAGAGGCCGCCGTGCTCCTTGGCAAGGTTGTGGATCAGCTCCTGAATCAGCACCGTCTTGCCCACGCCGGCGCCACCGAACAGGCCCACCTTGCCGCCCTTCGCGTAGGGGGCCAGCAGGTCGATCACCTTGATGCCGGTCTCGAACATTTCGGTGGTGGGGGTCAGATCCTCCACGCGCGGCGCGTCCTGGTGGATGCCGCGGCGCTCCACGTCGGCGGGCAGCGGCTCGCCGAGGTCGATCGGGTCGCCCAGCAGGTTGAAGATGCGCCCCAGCGTGACCTCGCCGACCGGCACGGTGATCGGCGCGCCGGTGTCAACCACCTCCACGCCCCGCGCGAGGCCGTCGGTGGTGTCCATCGCAACCGCGCGCACGCGGTCGTCGCCGAGGTGCTGCTGCACCTCGCATACGAGCACCCCCTCCTGGGCGGCGGCGATGTCCTGCGCCTCCTCGGCGGCCGCGGCGGCGGGACGGGCGACGGTGATCGCGTGGTTGATCTCCGGCAGCCGGTCGGGGAACACGGCCTCGATCACGACGCCCTGGATCTCGTCGATGCGCCCCACGTTGCGACTGGCGCCATTGCCGTTGGCGTCTGTGGCGGCGCTGGCGCCGGTGGATGTGGGCTCGGTGACGATGCTGGCCTCCATGGTTTTGTTCTCCTCAGTATCTCTCTATCGAAGTCGCGTGTGTTTGTTCGTGCTTTTTCGACCCCAACCACTTCACTTTGTGAAGGTGCCGGAGGATGTGTATGCAAACTTTTCAGGCTCCAACCACTTTACTTTTTGAAGGGCCGGGCATGTGAACATAAACTTTTTGGGCCCCAACCAATTTGGTTGGCGTCCGTTTTAAATGCATTGCGCCCCGCGCTCCCTCCTGCGCCGCGGCTCCCTCCCGCGCCGCGCCGCTCCACTCACCTCAACCCCTCGGCGCCGGCGACAACCTCCATGATCTCCTGCGTGATCTCGGCCTGCCGGGCGCGGTTCATCTGCAGCGTGAGGTCGGTGATGATGTCGCCGGCGTTGTCGGAGGCGCTGCGCATGGCGGTCATCTGCGCGCCGAAGAAGCCGGCGGCCGACTCCACCAGCGCCCTGTAGATCGAGGTCTCGACGTAGTCGGGCAGCAGCTTCTGGAGCACCTGCTCGGGGTCGGGCTCGTACTCGACCAGCGCTTTCTTGGCGTCGTGCTCGGTGGAGCCGTCGGGCTCCTGCGCGGACTCCTCGCCGGCGCCGGTGGCGAGCGAGAGCGGCAGCAGCGTCTCGCGTGTGACCACCTGCGTCAACGGTGAGACGTAGGCGTTGAAGATCAGCTCGACACGGTCGAGGCGACCATCCACGTACGCCTCGATCACGTCGGCTCCCACCGCGCGCGCGTCGGCGAAGACGGGGCGATCGGAGAAGCCGGTGTAGCTGCCGCTCAGCTCGAATCCGCGGAACGTCACCGACGAGACCCCCCGGCGGCCGGCCGCATACCAGGCGACATCGTGTCCTTCCGCGGCGAGCTCACCGTTCAGGCGCACGCCGGCGCGAATCACCTGCGAGTTGAACCCACCCGCGAGGCCGCGGTCGCCGGTGACCAGCAGCAACCCCACCGCACCGCCGCCGCTCGGCTCGCGCAACAGCGGCACGCTGGCGGCTTCGGCGGCGCCGGCGGCGCGCGCCGCCTGGCGCGTCATCCGCCCGATCGCCTCCGCGTAGGGACGCAAGGCCTCGATCCGCTGCTCGGCGCGGCGCAGACGAGCCGCGGCGACCATCTCCATCGCGCGTGTGATCTTCTGGATGTTCTTCACCGAGGAGATCCGGTTCTTGACGTCGCGCTGGGATGCCATCGATCAGACCCCGCTCGTCGTGTGGCGCTGGCTGGCCATAGTGCTTCGAAGCGCCGGCGGCTAGGCCGCGGCCTTCGCCTCCTCGCGTGCGGCGGAGTCGCCGCTCTGACGGCGCGACGGCTCGTCCTCGTCGAGCGGCTGACCTTCCTCGTCGAGGTCGTAACCGAAGTCCTTGGCGAACGCGCCGACCGCCTCCTGGACCGCTTTCTGCGTCTCCTCCGACCAGTCGCCGGCGGCGATTTTCGCGCGGACGTCGCCGTACTCGGCGTGCATCCGTTCGATCAGCTCCGTCAAAAACTCGCCGACGCGCGCGACGTGCAGGCGGTCGAGGAAGCCGCCGGTGGCGGCGTAGATCTGCACCGTCTGATCCTCAACCGGCAGCGGCTCGCGCTCGTTCTGGTTGAGCGTCGCCACCAGCCGCTCGCCGCGCGCCAGCGTGCGCTGCGTGTCGGCGTCGAGGTCGGAGCCGAACTGGGCGAAGGCCTCGAGATCGCGGTACTGGGAGAGCTCGAGCTTGATCCTCCCGGCGACCTTCTTCATCGGCCCGATCTGCGCGTTGCCGCCCACGCGCGACACCGAGATGCCGACGTTGATCGCCGGACGCACGCCGGAGTTGAACAGCTTTGACTCCAGGAAGATCTGGCCGTCGGTGATCGAGATCACGTTGGTGGGGATGTATGCGGAGACGTCGCCGGCCTGCGTCTCGATCACCGGCAGCGCGGTGAGCGAGCCGCCGCCGAGGTCGCTGTTGAGCTTCACCGCGCGCTCCAGCAGGCGCGAGTGCAGGTAGAAGACGTCGCCGGGGTACGCCTCGCGACCGGGCGGGCGGCGCAGCAGCAGCGACATCTGCCGGTAGGCGTAGGCGTGCTTGGTGAGGTCGTCGTACACGCACAGCGCGTGGCGGCCGGAGTAGAGGAAGTGCTCGCCCATCGCACAGCCTGCGTAGGGCGCCATGAACTTGATCGGCGCCGCCTCGTCGGCAGGGGCGGCGACGATGATGGTGTTCTCCAGCGCGTTGTGTTCGTCGAGCGTCTGCGCGAGCGCCACCACCGTGGCCATGCGCTGGCCGATCGCCACGTACACCGACACGATGCCGGTGTCCTTGTTGTTGATGATCGCGTCGATCGCGATCGCGGTCTTGCCGGTTTGGCGGTCGCCGATGATCAGCTCGCGCTGGCCGCGGCCGATCGGGATCATCGCGTCGATCGCCTTCAGCCCGGTCTGCATCGGTTCCTTCACCGGCTGGCGCTGCACCACGCCGGGCGCCTTGAACTCGGCCGGGCGAGTCTCGGTGGTCGCGATGTCGCCCTTGCCGTCCAGCGGCCGGCCGAGCGGGTCGACGATCCGCCCGAGCAACGCGTCGCCGACGGGGATCTCGAGCAGTTTGCCGGTGCGCTTGACGGTGTCGCCCTCGGAGATGTGCTCCCACTCGCCGAACAGCACCGTGCCGACGTTGTCGGACTCGAGGTTGAGCGCGAGCCCGGTGACGCCATGAGGCAGCTCCAGCATCTCGAACGACATGCAGTTCTCCAAGCCGTGCAGGCGGGCGATGCCGTCGGCCACCGACAGCACGGTGCCGACCTCGGTCAGCTCGGCGGCACCCGCATCCAGGCCGGCGATGCGGCTCTTGAGGATGCTCGTTATCTCATCTGGATTTATCTGCATGGCGGTTCGCGATGGCTCCTTGTCAATTCGTTGGCGATTCGCTCAGGCGGCGGACGCCACCTGCCTGCGCAGCTGCTCCAGGCGGCTGCGGATCGATGCGTCGAGGATCGAGTTGCCCACCCGGATGACGATCCCGCCGATGATGTCGGGATCGACGCGCGCGGCCAGCTGCACTTTGCGCCCGGCGCGCTCGCCGATCGCCTTGCCAAGACTCTCGGTGGTGGCCGAATCCAGCGCGATCGCGCTGGTGATCTCCACCGGCAGCATCTTGTTCTCCTCCTCCCACAGCCGCTCGTACTGGCGGCGGATGTGGAAGATCACGGGCATGCGGTGGTTTTCGATGAGGAGGTTGAGGAAGTTCAGCAGCACCTGGTCGGCGCCGTCCAGCAGCTTGGCCAGCGCCGCCTGCTTCTCCTTGGTGGAGAAGTAGGGCGAGAAGAAGAACACCGCCAGTTCGCGGTGCTCGCGCAGCGCGTCGGCCAGCTGTGCCAGCTGTTCGCGCAACACGTCGAGCTTCCCCTGCTCGCGGGCAACCGCGAACAGCGAGCGGGCGTAAACCTGGGCCAGCTCCTCCATCAGCGCGTCCCCCCGTAATCGCAAGCGGCGATCGGCGATGTGAGCACAAGCGAGCGCATCGCGTCAGTTCTGGCTGCCCGAGATCGCGGAGAAGTCCAGTTCGCCGAGCGCCTCCTCCACCAGCCGCTTCTGGTCGGCCTCGGTGAGCGACTTGCGGGTGACCTTCTCGGTGGCCATGATCGTCAGGTCGGCGACCTCGCGGCGGATGTCGTCGAGCGCCCGCTTGGTGGCCGCTTCGATCTCGCGCTGCGCTTTCTTGGTCGCTTCGGCGATGAGCTGCTGGCCGCGCTCCTTGCCCTCGACCTCGTGCGACTCTGCGGTTTGGCGCGCGCGCTGGACGATCTCTTCGGACTGAGCGCGCGCCTCCTTCAGCCGCTCGCGGTATTCGGCGAGCACCTCGTCGGCTTCGGTGCGCGTGTGCTCGGCGGCGTCGATGTCCCCTTCGATCTTCTTGGCGCGCGCGTCGAGTGCTTGACCTATCAAAGGGAACACCCACTTGCGCAGGATGGCCAGCGAGATGGCGAACACCACGATCGTCCAGACCATGAGCCCCACGTTGGGGCTGATCAGGAACGAGCCGCTGGCGAGCGGGTTGTTGGCGGTGAGGTGCATCGTGGCCTACAGGAAGAAGGCGATGAAGCCGCCGACGAGGCCGTAGAAGAAGCACGCCTCGGTGAGCGCGAAGCCGAGCCACTGGTCGCGCTCGACGTCGGCGCGCAGCTCGGGCTGACGGGTCTTGGCCTGGATCGAGGCGTTGAACACCGCTCCGATGCCCGCCCCGGCGCCAGCGGCGCCGCCACCGGCACCAACGCCCAGCGCGATCGCGCGGCCGGCGTCCTGGCTCTGCTTGATGATCGGTTCCACGGCCCCGATCAGTGGGTGGAACACACTGAGAAGGTGGAGAAACTGCATTGCTCGATAGCTCCCTTGTTTGTTAGTGACTCGAGACCGCGCCACCGAGATAGATGGCGGTCAGAATGGCAAAGATGAAGGCTTGCAGGCCGGCGATCAGCACGGCCTCGAAGATGAAGATCGCGATCCCGAACGGCAGCAGGAACCAGGACACGAGTTGCAGACCGACGAGCACTCCCAGCTCGCCGCCCATGAACGCGATCAGCATGTGCCCGGCGAGCAGGTTGGCCCACAACCGCACCGTCAGCGAGATCAGCCGCAGGAAGTTCGAGAGGATCTCGATCGGGTAGATGAGCAGGACGATCGGCCCTTTGACACCGCCCGGCATCAGGCTTTTCACATAACCGATCGGTCCGTGGTGTTTGACCCCCTCGTAAGTGAACAACACGAACACGCTCAGCGCGAGGATCAGCGGAAAGGCGACGTTGGTGTCGGCCGCGTAGATCTGCAGCGATGGGATGTGCGCCCCGAAGATGTTGAAGCTCTCGCCCGAGTCGACGGGCAGCGGGATGTAGCCGATCAGGTTGGAGACGAGGATGAAGATGAAGATCGTGGCGATCAGCGGGAAGTATTTCCCCTCCTGCTCGTGGGTCAGGTTTTCCTGGGAGATGCGGCGGGTGAAGTCGTAGAACGCCTCCACCGCCACCTGCAGGCGCCCCGGGCGCTGTTGCAGGCGCCGGGCGATGTAGAGCATCACCCCGAGCGTGATCCCCACTGTGAGGAGCAGGTAGAGCACGGCCTTGTTGAACGCGATCGGCCCGACGCTGAACCAGGTGTCGAGTTTGAACTCGTCGGTCGGCGAGAAGGCGCCGCTGGCGACGGCCGGAGCCTTGTGCGCAGTGACGCCGAACAAGATCGCGAACAGCACGATCCCGCCCATCCAGACGCCGAGCAGCGCGTAGAAGACCTTCCGCCCCTGGCTCATCCCCTGCTTCTCTGGGGGTGGGGTGGGCGAGGCCTCCCTACCGGGGGACATCCGCGATGCCGCCGCGACCGCGCTCATCGCTCGAAGCCTCCTCGTCCGCTGGCCAAACGTGTGGCGAAAGCCACCGAATATGCCGCGAAGATGGTCAGCGCCGCCGCGAGCCCGTCGGAACGGCCGCCGACGGCACCCGCAACGACGATCGCCCCCGCGAGCAGCCAGATGCGCGCAAACGAATCGGCGATGTCGAGTCCGAGACGGGATCCTGGCTCACGCGCCCGCGCGATCCAGCGGCGGTCGGCGTATGCCAGCCCGCGCTGCACCAACCAGGCGCCGATGCCCAGCAGGAAGCCGAGCGCGGGCGCGCCGAGGATCAGACCCACGGGGAGGGCGATCGCGACGATCACCACATCGAGGTGGCGCAGCAGCTCGATCGGCGATCGGGCTGCCGCCGCGGGAGCGGACGCGGCTCGGCCAGGGGCCATCGGTTGTGGCTCGGGGTTGGGCATGAATGGTTGGGCACCCTACAGACGCAAGAGCCAGCGCGTCCGCTCGCTGCGGACCTCAGCCCCGGCCCTCCTCTGGTCGCCTGTGGCAGCCGCGCGGGAGTGTACCTGATCGGCAACTTCGTAACAAGTTTGTGACAACGGCTACTCGGCTACGCTGCGGCCCGCGCGGGCCGCAGCGCGGTACGGGCGCGCCAGGCCGCTTCGAGCGCGAGGACGAGCGCGTAGGCGAGCGCCGCGGTGGCGACGCCGGCGAGCACGTCGAGCAGGTAGTGGTTGCCGGTGGCGAGCACCGCCACGCAGGTGACGCACGGGTAGACGATCGCCACGGCGCGCAGGAGCCTGACGCGAGCGGAGGCGGACAGCCGCGGGAGGCTTGACGAACCCGCGGGGATCGTCGCCGACATCCGCCACAACGTGAGCGAGCACCAGACCGCCCAGCCCATGTGCAGCGACGGCATCGCCGCGAACTGGTTGGCGACCGTCGAAAGCGGCCCCGTGTGCCAGCCGCCCAGCGCCCCGGTGCTGGCCACCACGTCGCTGAAGCCGCCGCCGGTGAGCAGCCGCGGCGGCGCCGTCGGGTACAGCCAGAAGACGGCGAAGCCGATCGCGTTGATCATCACCAGCGTGTTGCGCAGCGGCCGGTAGATGTCGGCGCGCCGATACCACAGCCAGCCGAGCAGCCCGAGGGTGACGACGAAGTGGGCGTTGTCGTAGTAGTCGGAGAGCAGCAGCCCCAGCGTGTGGTGCTGGGTCAGCCAACGATTGAGCGCGACTTCGGGGTCGAGGCCGAGCGAGCGCTCGAGGTGCAGCAGCCCCCAACCGTGCGCGAGCGCCGCGTGCAAACGCACCGGCGCGAGATTGTTGATCGCGTCGTACACCCAGCACAGCCAGGCGATCACGAGCGCCTCGACCCACAGGGGGCTGCGCCGCGTTTCCATCCGGGCAGCTTAACGTCAGGGTGCCACGGGATCGAGCCCGCGCTCTGCGAGCGTGTCGATCACCCGCGGCAGCGCCGCGACCGTGCGCCGCCAGGAGTCGAAGGCCGAGTAGTCGTCGGCGTCGTGCAGGAGCAGCACCGACCCGGGGCCGGCGCCGCCGGTCAGCAGCGCCGCGATCGACTCGGGCGTGGCGCGCGCCTCCCAGTCGCGGCCCCAGTGGCGCCACAGCAGCGTGCGCCAGCCGCGGCCGCGGCTGAGCGCCAGCGCCGCGGCGTTGGCGACGCCGTAAGGGGGCCGGTAGAGCGCCGGCGAGCGCCCGGCGGCCTCCTCGATGACCGCTTGTGCACGCTCGATGTCGTCGCGCACCTGGCGTGGCGTAAGCCGCAGGAGGTTGCGGTGGCGGTGGCAGTGCAGGCCGACCTCGTGCCCGGCGGCGACGATCTCCGCCGCGAGCGCGGGGTTGCGCAGCACCTGCTCGCCCACCAGGAAGAACGTCGCCCGCGCGTCGGCCTGTGCCAGCACCTCCAGCACCGCCGGCGTCCCCTGTCGGTGGGGCCCGTCGTCGAACGTCAGCGCGTAGCCCTCGCCGGCGGCGGTGCGGTCCTCGATGCCGAGCCGTGCGCCCAGCGTCGCGCCGACCAGGCCGCCCGTGCGCTGCGAGCCGTCGACCGAACGCCGCCCGTTGCCGGCGCCCCTCCCGGGCCGGTCGCTGACGAAGCGTGCGCGCGCTCCCGCCAGCGCCGGCAGCGCATAAGCGGCCGAGCAGGTGAGCGCGGCGGCGCCGACGAATGGAAGCAGCGACCGCCAACCGTCGCCGTCGCCGACCTGCGGCGCACTGACGAGACTGCGATCATCGGAGGCTTGCATGGGTGAACTGATTCTCGGCATCTTGGCGGCCGTGGCGGCGGCGACGTTTTACAGCCTAGGGTTTTCCTACCAGGCGCTGGAGGCCCGCGAGGCGCCCGGCGAGGAGCACCTGCGCCCGGCGCTGGCGCTGCGCCTCTTGAAACGGGCGCGCTGGCTGGGCGGCACGGGGATCTCGATGCTGGGCTGGCCGCTGCAGCTGGTGGCGCTGGCGCTGGCGCCGCTGGTGGTGGTGCAGCCGGCACTGGCGCTGGGGCTGCCGGTGTTGATGGTGATGGGTGAGCGGATGCTGGGCGAGCGCGCCGGCCGGCGCGAGTATTTGGCGGTGGCGACGATCGTGCTGGGCGTGGCGGGCGCCGCGGTGTGCGCGCCGGCGCGCAGCGAAACGCACGCTGGCTGGATGACGCTGGCGGTGGTGCTGGGCGCGCTGGCGCTGGCGAGTTTGCTGCCGTACGCGCTGCTGCGCCTTGGCCGGCCGATGCCGTTCGTGACGATGCTGGGCGCCGGTTTGGCGTTCGGCTGGAGCGGAGTGGCGACGAAGCTGACCTCCGACGACCTGCTGTACGGGTACATCGGCGCGGCGATCGGCTGGGGCCTCGCCACCGCCGGGGCGTCGGCGGTGGCGACGCTCAGCGAGATGAGCTCGCTGCAACGTCGCCCGGCGATCCAGGTCGCCCCGGTGGTGTTCGTGTTCCAGACCGCGATCCCCGTGGCGCTGGCGCCGATCCTGTTCAACGAGAGCTTCGCCGCCACGCCGGCGGGCGGCGTGCCGCTGGCGATCTCGCTGGCGCTGGTGGTGGTCGGCGCCGCCGTGCTGGCCCGCTCGCCGCTGCTGCTGGCGCTGATGGCGCCGGAGCATCGCGGCGCCAACGCCGAGCGGGACACGTCCCACGACGAGCCGCGCTCCGGCGGTGAGCGGACGGAGCCGGCGGGCGCGCCCGCGGAGCCTCAGCGCCCGCCGGTGAGCGCCGAGAGCGACTCGGCCGAGAGCCCCTCGGAGGCGAGCCGCGCGAGCACGGACTCGACGCCGCGCAGCGAGCGGGAGGAGCCGTCGACGGTGACGACCAGGACATCGCCGGCGCGCGCCGGCCGCTGAGCGAAGGGGTGGCGCGCGTCGATCCGCAGGGCGCCTTCCACGGGCGTGCCGCCGGCGGCGCTGGCGAGCAGCAGCTGGCCGACGGTGAGGCGGCCGGCTGGTTCGAGGTAGTAGAAGTGGCGGCGCAACCCCAGCGCCCGCTCCTGCCCGCGCAGCTGCCCGCGAGTGCGCACCCAGTGCAGGAAGCTCGAGTCGGAAGGCAGTTCGGGCAGCAGTTCCTCGCCCTCGGCCCGCAGCGCGGCGATCGTGGCGCGCGAGTGGGCGCCACCATCGGAGAAGGAGATGTGGACGTGCTTGGCGGCGAGCGCCCCGGCGACGCTGGTCACCTCATGGGCGGGCGCCCTCACGATCACGCTGACGTCGGGGCGATCGGTGGGCACGCGGGCGAGCGCGTGCACGTTGAAGATCGCGCGCGCCATCGCGCTGACCTCGTCGGTGGACATCGCCCACACGCCGACGCTGAGCAGCAGCACGAGCTGGGCGCAGAACGAGGCCATCCGCAGCCGCCACAGGGGGATCGGGCTCACGCGCCGCGGCGCTTTGAGCACGACGTCGACGGCGTGGGGGTGCCCGTTGGCTGGCGCCGGCAGGGCGGGCCTGTGGGGCTCGCCAAAGCTCGCCTGCACGTGCTCGCTCAGCTCGCGTGTGTTGTTGGCGAGTCGCAGCAGCGCCAGATCGGCCATCGCGCGCGTGTTGAGGCGGGCGTGACCGACGGGCAGACCGTAGGAGACGACGGGGGTGCCGGTGGCCTTGGCCTCCAGGCAGGTGACGCCGCCGGTGGAGTGCACCAGCGCGTCGGCGGCGGCGAGCAGCTGAGGCATGGCGTCGGTGAAGCCGTAGACGTGCACGCGCGGCTGGTCGGCGAAGGTGGAGGTGAGGCGCCGCTGCAGCTGCTCGTTGCGCCCGGCGAGGCACACGATGCTGGAGATGTCGTGCACGCGGCACAGCTCGTGCACGGCGCCCTCGACGTCGCCGACGCCCCAGCCGCCGCCGGAGACGACAACCATCCGCCCCTCCTCAGGCAGCCCAAGCGCGCGCCGGGATTCAAGGGGGCAGCGCGGGTGCAGGAACTCGGCGGAGATCAGCGGGCGCACCAACTGCGCGCTGCCCTCGCCGGCGATCCGCTCGACCGAGGGGAGCGACTCGTTGTACATCACCAGGTGCATGTCGATCCCCGGCTGCGCCCAGAAGAAGAGGCCGGTGAGGTCGGTGATGGTGGCGACCGTGGGGCAACTCACGACGCCGGTGCGGCGCAGGCGCGCCAGCACGACGGTGACGGCGGGATAGGTGGAGACGACGACGTCGGGTGCGTATTCGGCGATCCGCCGCGCCAGGGGGCGCGCGCCGAACACGCGCAATTGCAGCCGCGTCAGCCAGCGCACGGGCGCGACGTGCTCCAGCAGCCAGTAGAACAGCGTGTAGCTCCACGGGAAGAAGCGCAACTGCACGCGATAGCCGTCCTGCACAATCTGGCGCAGCACCCGCCCCATGGCGGCGAGGCCGTCGATCACCGTCACCTCGGCCGACTCGGGCGAGCTTTCGATCTGCTGCGCCAGCGCGCGCGCGGCCGCCGCGTGGCCCTCGCCGACGTCGGCGGAAAGAATCAAAACCCGGCGCGCGCGGCCTTGGTTGGTCGTGTCGTCGGTGTGTTCCATATCGCCTCGGCTCCCAGCCGGCGCCACAAACGGCGCGCCGCTAAGCGTACAGGGAGAAACGGGGTACTTGCTGGCCCCGTCCCCGCGGAGGCGCCGGAAAAACACAATCTCAATGTTCGCCGGCGCCGGGTGGCGTCCTCTTGCGCCGTCGCGCGCGCCGCCCCTGCGTCCCGGGCTCGTACCCCCCCACGCGAGCCGCGCTCACGCCCCTGCGGTGGTCGCGCTCAGGCCCCAGCGTGGCCCGCGCTCACGCCCCCGCGTGCGCCGCCTTGGCCAGCAGCGCGGTGGCCGCCGGCGTGACGGGCAGCTGGCCCAGCTTGTGCAGTTCCTGCACGAGCACCCAGAAGGCCGGGCGGGGCTTGTCGTGGGCGTCGAGCAGGCCGGAGTCCCACGGTTCGCGGCGCCCCGTGCCGGCCCCCCACTGGTAGAGGTAGACGCGCTTGATTTGGGGGCTGAGCGGAACGAGCCGCTGGAACACGAAGCGCGTGACCTTGGCGGCGTGCGCGGGGGTTTCGGGGAAGCCGTCCGGGTGGTGGCCGTGGCGGGCGACCACGCCTCCCGTCTCGGTGAACCAGATCTGCCCGTGGGTGGCGGCGAGCAGCGCCTTGGTGGAGGCGGCGGAGAGACGGTTGGCGCCGATGTAGTTGTGCAGGCCCCAGATTTCCGGTTCGTGGCCGATTGCGCGGCGCTCGCGGGCGACCCACTCGACCATCCCCGGCACGTCGAGCAGCTCCGCTCCGAGAATGTGACAGGAGGGGCAAGCGGCGCGCAACCGGGTGTAGTAGGCGGCCACCAGCCCGGGGTGGTGGCAGGTGGGCTGCCCGCAGTAGTTGGCCTCGTTCCAGGTGGCGAAGTCGGTGAGCCACGGGTAGCGCGCGCGCAGCGAGCGCACCGCGCCGGCCAGCTGCGCGGCGGAGGGCAGGCGCCGGAAGTGGCCGGGAATCCACGACCGTTCGAAGGCCACCAGCGGCGCCACGCCGTCGAGGTGGGCGCCCCGCAGCCAGGCGAAAAGGGTGTTGCGCTGCTTGGCGTGGGCCAGCACGTCCCAGGAAACGGAGATGCGCGCGTAACGGATGCCGAGCGCGCGGAAGCGGGCGTCGCCGAACATCCACGGGTGCTGCTCGCCGATCCCCACGGCGAGCGGGCTGGGTTGCGTGGCGGCTTCGCCGGGCGTGCCGGCTGGAGCGCTCTGCGTGCCGGCTGGAGGACTCTGCGCGCCGGCCGGAGGACTCTGCGTGCCGGCCGGAGGGGTCTGCGCGCCGGCCGGCGGCGCGTGAGCGAGCGTTGGGAGCGCGACCGCGATGGCCGCCGCCGACAGCGCCAGCGCCAGCGCAAGGACGAGCGCCGGGACGCCCCGGAGGCGTGTGCGCCTCCTCATGAGGCGATCGTCTGAAACTCGCCGGTTTCGAAGTCGTCGGTGACGTCGCGCTCGATCTGCGCGGGCGTGGCTTCGGGGCGCAAACGCCGCAGGCGGATGGCGTCGAGGCGGCGGAACTTGAGGATCTCCAACACGTACACGAGGTAGATGGAGGCTACAGCGACAAACAGCGCGATGGCGCCAATCACGAGCGTCCAGCCGAGGTAGAGGTGGCCTTTGTGGTTGGAGTAGGGGACGAACCGCAACGCCAGCGCGAAGCCGGCGAGCAGCAGCGTCCACCCGTAGAGATAGGCGATCGTGCGCCGCCGCGAGAAGCCGATGCGCGCCATGCGGTGGTGGAAGTGCTCGGCGTCCGACGCGTAGATTGGCCGCCGGTACTTCAGGCGCTTGAGCACGACGAATGTGGTGTCGAGGAACGGCACGGCGAGCAGGATCAGCGGCAGCACGAACGACAGCACCACCTCGGTCTTGACGGCCCCCTCGACCGTGAGGCAGCCCATCAGCAGGCCCAGCAGGTTGGCGCCGCAGTCGCCCATGAACGAGGAGGCGGGCGGGAAGTTGTAGAGCAAAAATCCCAGCGACGCGCCGGCGATGATCGTGGCGAGCACGCCCGGCGCCCACCGCTGCAGGTCGAACGAGATGATCGCGAGCGCGACGGCGATGATCGCGCACACCCCCGCGGCCAGGCCGTCGACGCCGTCGGAGAAGTTGACGACGTTCATCAGCGCCACCAGCCCCACCACCGTGATGGCGCCGCCGGCGTTGGGGAAGTGCAGCGCGCCCACGAACGGCAGCGTGATCAGTTCGACGGCGATGCCGTAGTGCACGACGATCAGCGCAGCAAGGATCTGCCCGACGAGCTTCACCAGCGGCGGCAGGTCCAAGCGGTCGTCGATCGCCCCCACCAGCGTGATGAATGCCGCCGCGATCAGCATCCCGTGCCAGATGCGTTCGTCGGGCAGCCAGATCAGCGCCGCGAGCAGCGTGCCGGCGAAGATCGCCAGGCCCCCGAGCAGCGGCGTGGGCCGCTCGGCGAGCCCGCGCTCGCGCGGCTGGTCGACCGCCCCGACCGCCCGCGCGAGGCGCATGGTGAGCGGCGTCAGCAGCGCGGTCGCGGTGGCGGCCGCCACGAAGGCGTACAACGCGTCGAGCTCGTGCGGAGTCATCGGCCCGCGGACAGGATCGCAGGCGCGGGCGTCAGATGGGGGCGCCGGACGGCGGCCATCCGAGCGCCGCGGCCACCTCGGCCTCCCCCACCGGACCCGCGCGCACAATCCGCCAGCGACCGGCGGCCTCGTAGTCGCCCAGGTCGAGCACGGTGGAGGCCACGCCCGGCAGCGAGCCGCCGTCGAGCACGAGGTCGGCGCCGTCGCGCAGCGCCCGTGGGACTTCCTCCAGTCGCCGGGCCTCGGCGCCGCCGGAGAGGTTGGCACTGGACTGCATCACGGGAACGTCCACCGCGCTCAACGCCGCCAGGCTGTCGGGCAGCCGCGGCACGCGCAGGCCGAGCGTGTCGAGCCCGGCGGGGGCGCCGGACCCCGTCGCGGCGGCGCCTTCCGCCGCGGCCGTCATGCTCCCGGGAGCGCACGCCAGCGGGAAGCGGTGCTCGCGGTTGGGCAGCAGCAGCGTGAACGGCCCCGGCAGCAGCGCCCTCAGCGCGCCCCACTCGCGCTCGCCCAGCTCCGGGAGCGCCGCCAGCGCGGCCTGAAGCGAGAAGAACATCACCGCCGCGGGGCGGTCGGGCGGGCGCCCCTTCAGCTCGTACAGTCGCGCCACCGCCGCGCGGTTGGTGGGGTCGCAGGCGAGCCCGTACACCGTGTCCGCCGGGAACACAGCCACGCCGCCGGCGAGGATGCACTCGCGCAGGCGCCGGGCGTCGGAATCGCCCAGCCGCTCCGCTGCCCGATCTCGCTCGCCGCTCAAGGGCTCTGCCATCCTGCCATTCTGACGCGGCGTCCGGCCCAAACCACGACTGATCGAGACGATGGCTGGGCGCGGCTTAAGCCGGCTTAATGCTGGTCAGGCCCAGCGCGACCACCAGCGCAGCGTCGAGGCGGCGCAGCGTGAAACGGGTCGAGCGCGTCGGCGCCGACCATCACCTACTCGCGCTCCTACACGATGATATGATGAACGTATGAGACGAGCGACGATCAGCCTGCCTGAGGAGCTGGCCTGGGACATCGAGCGCGAGGCGCAGCGGCGACGCGTGTCCGTATCGGAGATCGCACGCGACGCGCTGCGCGAGCACCTCGACAGGCGGACGGCAGGTGGTCTGCCGTTTATCGGCATCGGCCACAGCGGCACGCACGACACCGCTCGGCACGCGGAGGAGATCCTCACCCACGAGTGGGGCGATGCTCGCGGTCGTTGACACCGGACCCCTTTACGCGTCGCTCGACCGCGACGACGCAGACCACAAAGCGTGCGCGGCAGCGCTCAGCCGGCCCGGTCTGCGCATGGTGATCCCGATGCTCGTGATCGCCGAGGTCGCCTACCTAGCTGCGACGCGCCTCGGCGCCAATGTCGAGGCGGCCTTCATTCAGGCGCTGGGCACCCTCGACGTCGACTCGCCCCCTCCGCGGGAGTGGACCCGTATCGCCGAACTCGTCCGCCAGTACGCGGACTTCCCGCTCGGTACCACCGACGCCTCGGTCGTCGCACTCGCCGAGCGGCTCGGCACTCTCAATGTAATCACCCTCGACCGCCGTCACTTCCACGCCGTCAGACCGCTTCACTGCGAAGCACTGCAACTGCTGCCCGAGTAAGGAAGCCGCGCACCCCCAGTCGGCGACGCACTCGCGCAGGCGGTGCGCGTCGGCCCGAATCGAGCACAAACTGATCTGCCCCTGATTTCGTGGAGTCGGTTGATCTGACCCGGTTTTCTTGGAGTCGGCGGTCTGGAGTCAGGCAGTCCGGTTGGTGGTGTTGTGGAGCTTCTCGTATTCGGTTGGGGTCTCGATCTGCTCGACCAAGTCTTCGATCATTTGGGAATGAGTCTATGCGCCCGCTCCTTCCGCGGCCTCCAGGTAGGGCCGGCTTGGGGGGCAGGCCAAGCGGCCGAGCCTGGTCGACACCCCACCCAGATGACAGTCAGCGGTGCGGTCTCGCGCCGCGCCGCGCCGCGCGCGCCGCCTTCCGCGAGAGCGGCGCGCCGTGCTTGTTGGGCGGCGACACCAGTTCCCACTGCCTGCCATCGGGCAGCGCAAGCGTCCCCCCGACCGGCTGTGTGGAGAATGTCCCGTCGACGCCTTCATCCACCCCGCCCGGCGAGCTTGCCACCACGCGATAGTGGTAGAGCGTGCTGGGGCTCAAACCCTGAATGTGCACACTCACCGTCACGCCGGCCGATCCTGAGCCCGCCTGTCCTTCGGGCTCGGGCGCGGTCGAGCCGTACGCGGCGGTGACGCCGTATTCGACCCGGTAGGTGGTTTCGGCGCCCTCCGGGTCGATGGTCGCCTGCAGCGTCACGCTGGTGCCGGCCGCTTCGATCACCGACTCTTCCTCGATCGCCGGCACCGCTCCCAGGGCCGCGGGCGCAGCCCCCGACAGGAGTGCAACCAGTACACACAACAACACGGCCGGCGTCAACACCGACATGCGAGCGACAGTCATCGACAGATCCCTCCTTCAGTACAGCTTGTACAGTTCCCCAGCGTCCCGGGGGACGAGTTTCGCGATAGTGGAGCCACCCCAAACATAAGCGCACGTATCAAACTTGCCTTTCATTCTCTTCATCATTTCACCGAAACTTGCAGGCCACTGGGCGCGCGTAAGCGATACGACGCCAAGTGTCACGCTCCGCTGCTATCTCTTCATCTCGCGCCGGGTGTATCTGTGCTTCCTCTTAGCTCGCTGCTTGTGCTTGGCCTGCTTGGTTTTGGGGCAGCGGGTAACGGTGATCTTGGTGCTTTGGTGGATCTGGACGCCGTTCTGGGCGCCCGGGAACTCGGCCCGCCCGGGAGTGCCTGTCCCGTGTTGGACAGCAGCTCGGTGCTCTCCGACCACACCTGCGAGGTTCCACGCAGCCGACCCCGTCTGAGTGCACACGGAGACACAGCCGTAGGCGTCGTTGACGGCCGTCCCGACCATCCCGAGCACCCGGTGTGCTGGGGCAGGGGCTGCTGGCTTATTTCTTCCTTCCTGTGCCGCGGGCGTTGTTGTGCTTTTGCTTGTGCTTGATGTGCTTGCTTTTCGGGCAGCCGGTGACCGCGATCTTCGTGTTCTGCTTGATCACGAGGCCGTTCTGGCCGGCTATTTCGGTTGGCATCAGTAGTGTGCCCTTGCAGAGGTTCCCGTTCGCGGTCAACGCTGGGTATTCGCGCTGGGGGAGCGTCAGTTCGAAGCTCGAGAACGGCACGTCCGGGACCGCCGCGAACGTCGCGGTCGTGATCCCCGCTTTGCTGATGAACGTTTCCCCGTGCACCTGTACGGTCACGCCGTCCTCACCGACGAGCACCATGATCAGTTCCGGGTACTTCGCGCCGCCGTGGGAGACGAAATACGCCTTCCCCGTCAACGGACCGGACAGCAGCGGCGTGCTGACCTTCACCAAGCCGACCTGTGAGGCGATGGGGCAGCTGGCGGGGTTCTCGGCGAACACCGTTTCCAGGCACGCCTTCTGCAGCGTTTTCAACGGCGAGGGCAGTTGTTTGGGCAACGACACCTTGACCTTCTGAACATTAGCCTCGCTGCCGAGACCGCCTTCATCCGGCAGGTCCAGCGTCACGCTTAGGCTCGCGCCCTGCGTACGCGATGTTTTCGCGCTGGTGGAGACCTTGAACGTCGGCTGGAACGCGAGGCTGCGGCAGGAGCCGACCTGGAATGGACTCGACAGCGGCGCGGTCGCGCCTTCGGCGCTGGTCGCTGTGCCGCTGAACGACGACGCGTCGCAGTTGGTCGGGTTGACCATGAACTGCGGCCGGTCGATCACCGCGTCGATGTCACGCAGATCGGTCGGCACCCCGGCCACGATCTGCGGCAACGGGTCCGTCGTGATCGTCAACTGCGCCATCAGCGGGTCCACTTCGATCTTCGCCCGCGTCACGATCGTACCCAGATTGAACGGGCCCACCACGACCGGCACCACGATCGACAAGCCAAACGGCGCGCCTGCATACGGTCCCGTCAAGTAGATCGGCGCCGGCGGCTCACTCGGCTGCGGCACCACCAGCGGGTAGGGCCCCGGCCCCGCCTCCACGGTGGTATGCCCGATCTGTGACCCTGACGGGCAGTTACCGCTGGCTGCCTGCGGTTCTTCACACAGCGTGATTTTGCTGAGCTCACCAGTCAGGCCCTCCGGCGCCTTGAACTGCAGTCGGGAGATGTGCTGCTGCCCATCGCCACGCGAGAGCAACATTGAGAAGTCTGTGAACCCACCCGCCTGATCGGTCGTCGCACCGGCCGACATCACCGGCGCGAACGGCAACCGCGACACACACGGCGAACCACCAGGGCCGCTGCCGATCGCGAATTCGCTCTCTGGGAAGACATCCGGCGTCGCCGGGGTGCTCCACGGCGTGAAATCCGACGTCGCTGTATACCACCCGCACTGCGGCGGCGTTGTCAACGCGGCCTGCGCGCCACCGCTGAACGCCAGCTTGAACAGCGTGAACGGAAGCTCCGGCGTTTCGGTGAACGTCGTCGTCAAACGACCGGTCTTTTCATCCAAATGCACATCCCCGACGAGCTTCAGGTTCACGCCCTCGCCCGACGCCGCGACCAACAATTTCAAGTTCGGCGGATTGGACTGCAACACATAGACGCTCCCCGTGAGCGGTTTCGCCAGCAACGGCGTCTGAATTTCATCTGTCCCCACACGCGACGCGTTCGGGCACGACGGCACACCTTCTGTCCCCACTGCGTCCCGCGACAGCGGACAGGCTTCCAGGCCCGCCGCCTGCCCCGGGTTGATCGCCATGCCTTCCGGCAACGTCACCGACGTGTTCTTGATATTCGACATCGACAACCCTTCGAAGTCGGTGAGCCCTTCCTGCCGTGCCTTCACTTCCACCGTCAGCCCGGCTGGCGTTTCCGCGTACGTCGTATCTGGCGCCGCGACGATCGCCGGGGAGAAATCGAGATGGCCGCAGCCCGTGAAACCGGTCGGAACACCCGCCTGTTCGTGCGACAGGATGCTCGTTTCATCGTCAGGACCCTGCACCCCGTCGAGCGCCCACGGTTCCATCCCGATCGACACAACCTGCGGACCTTCACACGCAGTCGGCAGCGTCAGGAACGGAGTAAGCCCCGTGACCCCCGGGGCGTCGCATTCCGTCGCTTCCGATTGAACGGTCCGGCCGCACCTCTGGTAGTTGTGGCTCGGATCTCCGGGCGTACCCCAGACGGTGAGTGAGTTGAACGTGAATTTCCCTTGCAGAATGTTGTCGATGTGCTCGGTGATGCCGTAGTCGCTGCCGCTGCGCACGCTGGCGTTCAAGAACACGCCTTTGCCCTCGAACAGGAACGCGAACTCGGCTGGCACGCCGGGCGGCGGAACCATGTTGTATACAGGCAGCTGCGGGGAAATGACGAAGTCTGTTCCGAACGCTTCGATCGGTGGGCGTTCTTCTTCTTCCCAGAAGGGATACAGGGGAAAGGGGCCGCCCTGCACCGAGCGATCGATGCCGATCTGACTGTCGGCGGGACATTTCTCTGAATTCAACTCCGCTCGTGTGCACGCGGGTGCCGCCGTGGGGTTGCCCACCAGCCCCCTCGGGAGGCTGAAGGTGATGTTTCGCATTTCTTCCGTCGGCTGGTCTCCCCCCGTTTCGAAGTCGAAGCTGCTGGATACGAAGTTGTTGAGATAGAACGATGCGGTCAGCGAGTACGGGTGACCGCCGGCCTGGGTGTCGATCGTCCCATCTTCGTTGGAGAACCAGCTGTCCATCCGCGCGAAGCCGCCGGACGGCGACGTCGAGGAGAATTCAATCGGCTCGGTAACATCTGTGGGCTGCTGCGCGCCGCCGCCGGTGACCGTGATTTCGTTGACTCCGGAGCCGGAGGCCCCGGCGGACACTTCGACGGCGATCGCCAGCCACTCCTGTTCCCCGGGCGGAACCGCCGGCAGACCTTCTGCATCATTGGTGCATGTCACCACCGTCCCGACGCTGCATTCCCACTGCTGGCCTTCTTCCTTTGCTTGCACATAGGCCCGGGCCCGGTATCCGGCTTCGGTGGCGGTGACCCCGGCGGGCAGCCGATCGGTGACGGTGAACTGGCCCTTGCTATTGGCCCCACCCACGTTGTAGACGGCCAGCAAGATGTAGCCCCTTGTGCCCGGCTTCAGATGCGAGGGATAGCTGGTGGGCACCACCTCCCAGCCGGCGGCCGCCGTTTCGGCGGATGCCTCGCCCACGGCGGACGCCCCTACGGTGCACGCCATCAGCAACGCGGTGCCCAAACAACACGCCAACCGCCACCAACCCGTACGCGTACGCTGCGTCATCACCGGCCCCTCCCTCGCTCGCCACCTTGTACCCGTGCCCGGCGAACACCGCCGCGCGTGGACTTCACCTTGCCGCCGTGCGAGCCGAGCCCGCGCCGACGACGGCGTTTGGTCTTGTGCTTCGCATTCGCCTTATGCTTCGTCTTCGCCTTGTGCTGTTGCTTCGGCTTGGCCACCGGCGCCGGCGCCGGCGCGAAATTGCCGATGCCGCTGAACGTCTCACTCGCCGGGGTCGCGAACACCGGCGGTGCAAGCGGCGCCCCCTGACAGCCCGTGCCCGTGCATTTCGATTCCGCGGTCGGCGCCTTCACGCCCACACGCGCGTCGTAGAGGTCGTAGAGTTCGTTCTGATCCTGTTCGGAGAGCTGCGCGCGGGTGGCCATGAACACGTCGTCGCCAGTCGTGCTCGTCCCGATCAGGTAGGAGGCGTTCGTGCTCGTTCCGCCCGAAAGCAGCGAGATGCAGCCGGCGGGACGGGTGCAGGTCCCGTTGCCGTCCCGCTCCCACTCGTAGATGTTCTCCCTGCCGTCCGTGGCCTGCGGCACCAGCGGATCGGGGCTGCCGAAGAAGAGCTCGCCGCCATCTTCGGAGATCACCCGCGGCTGGTAGGTGGCCGCTTCGCTGACCGGGATGAAACCCCCCGGCGCCGCCACCGAGGGCCGTTCGCCGCTGGGGTCGCATGACGCGCACGCGAGCCGCCCATCGGCCGCATCGTAAACATACACCTCCTCCACAGCGCTGCCGTTGACTTCGTTGCGGTTGTCGTAACCGGTGAGGCTGGCGCCAGTTCCGAAGACGAGGCCGAGCCCCGACGGCGTGACCTCGGAGGTGCGAAAGCCGATGTCGGGCTCCCACAAGCCGTATTCCCGGCCGCTGTTGCCATAGCTTTCGGCGCCTCCGACCGTGGCGATGAAGGTCACGGTGCCCGCGTGCAGCAGGTACACGTTCGGCTTGCCGGCCGTCGCGCCTCCGGCGAGTTCGGCGTCGGCGACGAAGTAGATGTATCCCAGGTTTTCGCTCGCGCCCAGCAGGCCCTGCAGCTGAGCGCCGGGCGTCAGATCGCTCGTGAGGCGCGTTTCCAGGTCCTCGTCGTAGATGTCGCCGCCCTTGGCGTAGAGCACGTTCGACCCGTCCGCCGCGGCCGTCAGGAAGGTGGCGTGTTCGGCGATCAGCGACGTCGTGGCCGCGTTTTCGCGCACATACAGCGCCCCCGTGTTGTCGTCGGTCCAGAACACCCGCGCCCCGCTCGCGGAGATCGCGTGGCTGAAGCCGCCCGGTTCATAGGCGCCGATCGGGGGCTCGCCGAACGACGCATTCGGTTCGCTGGTCCCGTTGGGCAGCACGTTGACCACCCGTAGCTGGCCTTCAAAGGATTCGTAGAGATTGTTCTCTTCCGAGCCGCCGTCCACGGCGGGGCTCACGAGCGCGTCGTTGGCCTCGAAGTACTGGTGCTTGAAGTCCGCCGAGGCGCCCGCGTAGAATTCGCCGAGCTCGCGGCTGTAGCCTCCACGCGCGGCCGCGCCGAATTCGTTCGGCTCGCGATCGGGCGGCTTGGTGGTGAAGAACGCCAGGTTGCTCCCGTCACTGTCGTTGTGCGCATAGAGGACGTGATATTCGGAGATAGCGCCGGGAGCGAGCGCTTCTTCGGAAACGAGCACGCTCATGGTGAGGTCGGCGGAGAACGACACGAACACTGGCGAGCCGTAGCCGTTCGGTTGGACCGCGTGCTGCGTCCAGGTGCCGCCGGCGTCGCGAGTCGCGAGGTACTGATTGCCCTGATCGTTGCCCTGGCTGCCGTTGCCTCCCGAGGTTGGAGAACCCACGTACGCGACCGCTTCGCCGTCGGCCGCCGCGACCATCGGGCGAGGGGTGACGATAGCTTCTTCGCCTTCGGGCTGATCTCCCGCGGAAACGTAGACTTCCATTTCCGCGCCTTCGGCTGGTGTGACCATTTCGTAGCCACGTTCGTCAGGCAGCCCCAGCGACAGCGGGAACGTCGTCAGCACCTGGTCTTCGCCGGGCGTCGAGCCTTCCTGGTTGGTCGCAACGACGCGGAAGTGGTAGACGGTTTCCGGGCGCAGGTTTTCGACCTGGGCGGTCACGCCGACCGGTGTGCCGCCCGTGCCGAAGGCGGCCGTCGCGGTGGCCGCTTCGTACGGTTCGTCGCTGGTGCCGTATTCGAAGACGTAGCTGCTCGCCAGCCCCTCCGGGTTGAGCTCCGCGTGCAGGTCGACGCTGGTCGAGCCGACACTGGTGAACGACTCGCTCACCACCACGGGCGCGCTCGCGGCGAGCGCCGCGGTCGGCGCGGCGAGCGCCAGCATCAGCGCGCTCAGCGCACAAGCGAACACGAGGAGAACGATCGAACCCCTCCCTACGGAAATCGGCTTCACCATCAGTTCGATCCCTCCTCTGAATGGGCACAAAACACCGTCGTCAACCTCCCCTGGACTCATGCACGCTGATACTCCGCGCGACAAGCTCACCCTGACTCGTCAACCGCCACGCATTCGGCTCACCCTTCGCACGACCACCGCCGGCGTTGGCGAGCAACCCCAGACGCTCCAAACGCCGCAAAAGCTTCGAAACCTGGCCCGGATCCTGGATCCCCGCGAAATCCCCCACCTCACGATTACTCGGCGCTGAACCCCGCCCCGTCAACTCGGCCACGCCCTCCAACACCCGCGAAGTGCGATACGTCAAACGCATCGGCACACTCTCCAACGGGTCAGCCACCGGCAGATCAGGCCACACCGGCCGCCGTGCCATATGAGACGTAATCGCCCGCGGAGCAAGCGCCTCCTGCTCACGCCGCGCCGCCGCCGGCCCCAAATACGGCAGCACGATCATCCCCATCAACTCCCCACACAAATCAGTCAACGGCTGACGCTGGCCCTTCAGCAGCCGCGTATACACAATCCCAAACGCCGCACCCACCAGGCCCTCCGCCGTCAACGCCGAGCACTCCCCACCACGCGCGCGCTCCCCGCGACCCTCATCCACCACCCCCGCCAACCCAGCAAGGATCGCCTCGCGACGCTCCAACACCCGTGGGCCGCCACGCAGCGCCTGCACCACACACACTTTCGCCAACACCGGCTCGCGATCGAAGAACGCAAGAATCCTCCACAGACCCATACGCACCCGCTCACGCCACAAACCCTCCAAGCCCACCGCGGCGAGCTCCCGCTGAAGCGCCCCAAGCGCATCCTCCAGCGCCGCCACCAGGCACGCTTCGCGATCCGGGAACAGCTCATAGAACGTACGCCGCGACACCCGCGCACGAGAAGTGACGTCCGCCACCGAGGTACCCGAGTACCCCAGCTCATCCATGGAGCGAACCGCCGCGGACAAAATCCGCGAACGCTGGATCCCCGCAAAACGCCCCTGCTGGCCGATCTGCGATCGGTCATCGCCCCGCGAACGCGATACTGGAGAACGCCGACGCGTCTGCACGGGCGTCATACCAACCCCCCACAGACCACAAACAGCCCACCCCTGCACAGGGGGTCAACGCAGCCCCTCAGGGCAGGTCGATCAGGGCCCTCAGCCTCAGGCTGCCCAGAACAAGAGAGAGAGAGAGAGAGAGAGATGCGACAGCGCCAAGCTGGCGCATCTAGCAAGACGCCGATCTTCGCGTACAAAGACCCCTGTCACGTTTCTCCCTTTCGAAACCATGCTGAACGCTGCTCCCTCTGAGCCCCTCGATTCGGCCCCTCTCCCAATCAGCGCCCGCAAAGAGCGCTCCACCAAAGGTCAACCACGGGTGCGATCGGCCCAACCCAATCCTCTATGTGTTGACTCGATGAACCAAACTGTGAACGTCGAGACAACACCACTATAACCACACGGGCAACGAGCTGTCAAGTCCCCCGTGCGCGCTGGAGCGCCGCGTGCCACCCGGCCAGCAAACAGGCGCGCTCGCCCTCGGCCATGCGCGGCTCGTAGCGAACGTCGGCGTGCCAGTTGTCGCGGACGTCGGCGAGCGCGAAAACGCCAACGCCCACTCCTGCCAGCAGCGCGGCGCCGCGGGCTGTGGTCTCGGCCAGCGGGGGCACCAGCACGGGGACGCCGAGGATGTCGGCCTGGAACTGCATCAACCAGCGGTTGGCGGTCGCGCCGCCGTCGGCGCGCAGCTCGCTCAGGGAGACGCCCGCGCCCCGCTCCATCGCCCGCACGGCGTCCACCGTCTGGTATGCGATGGCCTCCAGCGCGGCGCGGGCGAGGTGTGCGCGCGTGGAGCCACGGGTGAGGCCCACGATCGTGCCGCGCGCGTGCGGGTCCCAGTGGGGGGAGCCGAGGCCCGTGAGCGCCGGGACGAAGTACACCTGCTCGTTGGAGTCCAGCGTTTGCGCCAGCGATTCGGTCTCTGCCGCGTCGGCGATGACCCCAAGGCCGTCACGCAGCCATTGCACGGCCGCGCCGGTCACGAAGATCGAGGCCTCCAGCGCGTATTCGAGCGCCGCGGCAAGCTGACCGCCGGCGAGGGACGGCGGGAAGCCAGATGCTGACCGGAAGGCGGGGGCCGGTCGCGCGGCACCCTCGGACAAGCCGTCGGGGCCGGCGAGCAGCCCCTCCCCCTCTCCTTCTCCCCTTCCATCATCGATTTGCCACGCCACGGTGCTCAGCAGTCCCGGCGCGGGGGCGGGCGCCACCGGCCCCACGTTGAGCAGCACAAACGAGCCGGTGCCGTACGTGTTCTTGCCCATGCCCGGCGTTGTGCACGCCTGGCCGAAGAGGGCAGCCTGCTGGTCGCCGGCCACGCCCGTCACCGGCACCGCGTGTCCGTGCAGCGCCTCCGGGCGAGTCACCGCAAACATGCCGGCGCTGGCGCGCACCTCCGGCAGCGCGTGCGCGGGGACGCCGAAAAGCGCGAGCAGCTCCGGGTCCCAGCGGCCGGTGGCGAGGTCCAGCAGCATCGTGCGCGACGCGTTGCTCACGTCGGTGAAGTGCTCTCCGGTGAGCTTGTACAGCAGCCACGCATCCACCGTGCCCACCACCGCGCGCCCGTCACGCGCGCGCTCGCGCAAGCCCTCGACGTTGTTCAGCAGCCACTCGATCTTGCTCGCCGAGAAGTACGGGTCCAGCACCAGCCCCGTGCGCGCGCGGATCAACCCCTCGCGGCCCTCCTCGCGCAGCTGCTCGCAGCGCTCCGCCGTGCGGCGGTCCTGCCACACGATCGCGCGGTGCAGCGGCTCGCCCGTCGCCGGGTCCCACACGCACACCGTCTCGCGCTGGCAGGCGATCCCCACCGCGGCCAAACCGCCCGGGCGCACACCGGCGTCGGCCAGCGCCTCCCCCGCCACCGCGTGCGTCAGTGCCCAGATGTCGTTCGCGTCGTGCTCCACCCACCCCGGTCGCGGGAAGTGCTGGGGCAGCTCACGGTGGGCGCGGCCCACGGGCTGTATGCGCTCGTCAAACACGATGCACGTACAGCCCGTGGTGCCCTGGTCGATCGCGAGGATCATGCCACGCGAATGGTATGCTCCTACCATGCAACTGTCAATCGACCGTGCGGGCCGCGTGGTGGTGCCCAAGCGCATCCGCGACGAACTGGGGTTCTCCCCCGACACGCCACTGGAGGCCGAGGTGGTGGACGGGCGACTGGAGCTGTCCGCGTCGCACCCCCCCGCCAAGCTCGTCGAAGGACCAAACGGGCCGATGGTGGCCGCCACCGGCACCCCCGTCACCGACGAACTGGTGCGACGCACGCTCGAAGCGGCGCGCGAGCGACGGTGAAAAAGGCCGCCGACAGCAGCGTCACGATCGCCGCGCTGATGGCCGATCACCCTGACCGAGAGATCGCCGAACACGCCTTGAAGCAGTGCGCCGTGACGATCGCACACACGGCGATCGAGACCTACAGCGTGCTCACGCGGCTTCCGTCGCCCCACCGCCTCACTCGGGCAGACGCGGCGCGGATCGTCGACGCCCGACTTCCGTCGAAATACGTCGTACTCGACGCCGGCGTCCACTCGCAAGCACACACTCGGCTCGCCGCCGCCGGCATCGGAGGAGGATCGACCTACGACGGGCTGATCGCGCTCACCGCGCTCGAGCACAACCTCGAGCTGCTCACCCGAGATGGCCGCGCCGTGCGCTCCTACCGCGCGCTGGGAGTCCGATTCACATTGATCGAATAGGTCCTCCTCACGGCCTCCGGGGCGCTGGAGGAGCCGGTTGTGCGCGCGCTCGACGCTGATCGCGCTCCCCCACCACCACCCGCTCGATCCCGGCGAGGTCGCGCTCGGCGCGGACCGTCGTGAAGCCGGCGGCGCGCAGCAGCTCGCTTACGGGCTCGGCCTGCCCGGCGCCCACCTCCAGCGCGGCGAGGCATATGCGGGGACGGGCGGCCAGTTGGGCCGTCAGGGCGCGGATCGCGTCGAGGCCGTCGGGGCCGGCGAACAGCGCCTCGGGGGGCTCGTGGCGGAGGATCTCCGGGGGCAGCGTGCCGCGCTCGGCGTCGGCCACGTAAGGGGGGTTGGCGAGGAGTGCGTTGTATTCGTCGGGGACGCCCACCAGCAGGTCGGCGTGCAGCCAGGCCACGTCGAGGCCGAGGCGCTCGCCGTTGTCGCGCGCGAGCGCGAGCGCGTCTTCGCTGAGATCGCTGCCCGCCACGCGCAGGTCGGGACGCTCGTGCTTCAGCGCCAATGCCACCGCGCCGCTGCCGGTGGCGAGGTCGAGCACCGCGGCGCCGCGGGGGAGTTTGAGGCCCACCTCCACCAGCAGCTCCGTCTCCGGGCGGGGGATCAGCGCGCGACGGTCCACGTGCAGCTCCAGGTGGCGGAAGCCGCGCACGCCGGTGATGTAGGCGACCGGCTCGCGCTCCACCGCGCGGCGGCGCACGGCGTTCTGGAAGCGCCTCACCGCCTCGCCGGCCACCTCCAGGTCGGGGTCGGTGATGAGACGGGCGCGGTCGGTGCCCAGCACGCGCGCCAGCAGCACTTCGGCGTCCAGCCGCGGCGTTTCCAGGCCCGCCGCGGTGAATGCGGTGATCGCGCCGTCGAGCGCGTCGCGGGCCGAGTTGTGGCCTAGCTTGGGTGGCATCCAGCGGAACTCGTTGGCTTGGCGACGCGGCCGACACGGCGCCTGGTGGGTGGGCGCGTTGTGTTGCTTACTTTTTGGACGCCAACCAGCTTTCGTTTGTGAAGTGGTTGGCGTCTTGAAAAAGGCGCTTCATCCCGCGCCGGCAGACCCTCCATCCCCCACCGGCTGCGCCTCGCCTCCGTCACGCCGCTGTCTGCGCCTCCAGCCCGCGGCGCTTCTCGTCGGATTGCAGCGCCTGCGTGAACTCGTCGAGCTCGCCTTCGAGCACCGCGTCGAGGTTGTGGGTGGTGAGCTTCACGCGGTGATCGGTGACGCGCCGCTCGCCGTAGTTGTACGTGCGGATCTTCTCGGCGCGGTCGCCGGTGCCCACCTGCGCGCGGCGATCGGCCGCCAGCTCGGCCTGCTGCTCGGCCAGCGCCCGCTCGTACAGCCGCGCACGCAGCACCCGCAGCGCCTTCTCGCGGTTTTGCAGCTGCGACTTCTCGTCCTGCATCGCCACCACGATGCCCGACGGCTTGTGGGTGATCCGCACCGCCGAGTCGGTCGTGTTCACCGACTGCCCGCCGGGGCCGGTGGAGCGGTAGACGTCGATCTGCAGGTCGTTGGGGTCGATCTGCACCTCCACCTCCTCGGCCTCCGGCAGCACCGCCACAGTCGCGGTGGAGGTGTGGATGCGGCCCTGTGACTCGGTGGCGGGCACGCGCTGCACACGGTGGGTGCCGCCCTCCCACTTGAACACCGAGTAGGCGCCGGTGGTTCGGTTGGGGGTGGTGGGTGGGGACTTGATCGCCAGCGTGTACTTGCCCTCCCCCACCTCCAGCGGCTCGGCCTGAAAACCGCGGCGCTCGGCGTAGCGGATGAGCATCCGGTAGAGGTCCCCCGCCCACAGCCCCGCCTCGTCACCGCCGGCGCCGCCCTGGATTTCGACGATCACGCTCTTGTCGTCGTTGGGGTCGGGCTCCACCATCGCCAACCGGATCTCCTCCTCCAACTGCTCGATGCGCTCGCGCGCGGCGCGCAGCAACTCACGCAGCTCGGGGTCCTCGCCGTCCTCGGCCAGCAGTTCCTCCGCGCCCGCCGCGTCGTCCTGAGCGCGGCGCCACTCCACGGCCAGCTTCGCCGCCGGCTCCAGCTGGCTGTAGGCGCGGCCGGTGTCCGCATAGCGCGCGCGGTCGCCGATCACCGCCGGGTCGGTGAGCTGCGCGCCCAGCTCCGCGAAACGGGCTTCGATCTGCTCCACCAAATCTTCGATCATCCTCAGAGGAGTCTATGCGGGGCCGCGCGCTCTCCCCGCGCCGGCGCGACCTCGCGGTCAAGCCACAGCTGTACGCCGCACCCGTGGGCCAACCTGCTACCTTCATGTACAGGAGCGCCACCGTCGGGTCGCGGAGCTGCGTCAGAACCTCAGCCGCTGGCTGCGGCGGTGGAACGCGGGAGCGCCTGGTCGTGACCGACCGCAACCGCCCGGTGGCAGAGCTGGGGTTGCCGCCCAGCACCGGGGCCGCGCTCGACCGGCTGATCGCCGAGGGCGAGCGTCGCGACCGCTGCGGCGGGGGCTGCCTGAGCCCCTGCAGCTGGCCGGCGACGCGCACGCGTTCAGCCCGTGCGCTGGACGAGATTCGCGGCGAGCGCTGAGCGTGGCGCTCTTCTACGCCAACTCCTCGGCGCTGGTGAAGCTTGGTGCGCGATGAGCCCGAGAGCCCCGCGCTGCGCGCCTTCCTCGACGACGCCAACGATCCGGGCCTGCCGCTCCAACGGTTGCTGGCGCGAGCCGGCGAACTGTTGGAGGCCCTGGCGATGCTCCCCCTCGACGATGCGATCCTCCTCGCTGCCGGGGCGCTCCAGGAGCCGGTGCTGCGCGCGCTCGACGCAATCCACGTGACTGCCGCCCTCGCGCTCTCCCCGCTCGACGCGTTCGTCAGCTACGACGAACGCCAATGCGCCGCCGCCCTGCTTGCCGGCCTGCGAACCGTGACACCGAGCGACCCTGGCGCGGGATCCGGCGGACAGGATTAGCGATGCGCCGATTTTGGCGCATGATGCGTCGAATGTGACGCATGGTAGGCGCGGCGGCCTACGCCATTGATCCCAACGGCGCGCCATCTTCCAGCGCACCACCGGGGTCAGCTACCTGTTCGCCGGCAGCATCGAGCATTTGATGCGCGCCCTGTTCACGCCCACCCACCGCGCGCTACACCAGTTCGGCGGCTTTCACGATTTGCGCCCAATCAACCGCGACGCGTGGCTGGACGGTCTCGCCGAGCGCTATGCCGCCGACGAGCGCACCGTGCAACCCAGCACCCCGCGCGCTCGAGGGACTACGCGACGCCGCCATCATCGCAAGCCACGGCCGCGGCGACTGGCGCTTCACCAGCCCGCTGCTGCGGCGCTACCTCGCCGAGCTTGGGCGCTACGAGTAGATGCGCCGAAATTGGCGCATGGTGCGCCATATTTGGCGCATACAGCCAAACCATTCTCAGCTGAGCCCGGCGAACGGGTCGCGCACGCGGATTCCCTCGAACCGGCGAAAATCGCGGTCGTGGGTGACGATCGTGCGTCCTCGTCCGGCGCGTACCCACCCTGCACCGTCAAGGACCGTCGACCGGCAAGACCTCGTGGCCGACCACGAACTCGCCACCCGCAGCCCGAGCTACGAAGCATTCTTCGACCGCCAGGTCGCTGAACGGACAGTCCGCACCCGGCGCTCATTCGCTCCTGCTCACAGCCACCGCAGCGCCCTGTTCGATGGTCGCGTTGAGGATCGCGGTGTTGCGCCCCGCTGGAGAGGGCAGGCCAAACTCGGCGTCGATCGCAGGGTCCACAACCGCAGAGAAGCCCCCACCGCAACCCGCGGCCCGCGGGACCGCGAACGCGTTGTCCACCAACGATGTTCCGCGCATGACGAGCATGCTTCCGCCTTTCAGGAAGGTAATGCCCCCCAGAGCGCCCCTCATCGATTTGTTTGGGGGCGGAGGATCGGTCGCGCCCACCGTGAAATTCAAGACGATCGGATCCGCGGAGGAACCGAGATAACATTCCCCGCCCAGGAACGGGTTGCTCAGCTTGAGCTTCAACGGCAACTGCACCGCGACGCCTTTACTCTCGAGTAGGTTTCCGATGTTCAGTTTGATCGTGCTCGCCGGCTGCGCGAGTTCCGGTGTCATCGTGACGCCCGCCGCACCACCGAAGACCCCCGCCAGCCCGCCCGGGAGGCTCAACACGCTCTTCGACAACGTGTCCCCATCTTCCGCGCCGACGAACGTCAATTCCCCCTCTTCCCCTTCTATGTACCCACCCTGCAGCGTCAACGGACTGTCAACCGGCACGACGTCGTGGCCAACCACGAACTCGCCGCCCTCAGCCCGATCGACGAAGCACTCTTCCACCGACAGGTCGCTGAGCGGACAGTCCACGAACGGCACATAACTGCCCGTCGGGTGATGCTCGTTCGCCGACGACGAGGACGCCACACCGAGACACGCCAGCGACGCGAGCAGCGCAATCGTCACGATCTGCCCGCGTCGGGGGATTCGCGCAAGTCTCATCGGACTACACCCCAAGATGAGATCTTCCCCCTTGCTTTCGCTTTGTGCTTGCCTGGTTTTTTGGCCTTGCGCTTCTTCTTCTTGCTTTTTCCCAAGCCCATGGGCTTGGTGATGGCCCCCGCGACTGACGGGAACTGGACGGTCGGGCTCGGGATCAGCGCCGCGGTAGGCGGCTGGACGATCGGCGCGAGCACACCGGGCGTCGTGAACGTCACGTCCTGCCCGTAGCCGGTGCCGTCCTCGTTGCTCGCCACGAGCCGGTAGTGGTAAGTGATGCCCGGAATCAGGTACTGCAGGGTCGCCGAGACGGGTTCGCTGCCGCCGCTACGCCCAGCGTTGCCGAACAACTTCGCCCCGCCGTAGCTCGTGTCGGTCCCGACTTCGAACTCGTAACTGGTCTGCAGCGCCTGCGGCACCACGACCCCCGTCAGCGTCACCGTCGTCTGCGTCACCTCGCCCGCCGGACCCGTCGTGACACCCGGCGGAGTAGCCGCTGCCGTCGTAAACGTCGAAACCGGCCCATCGGTCGTACCCGCCTGGTTCGTCGCCACAACGCGATAGTCGTAGGTCGTGCCCGCCAGCAAACCCGTCAACGGTTCCGGTCCGATTTCCTGGTCCACCGTACCCGCAGACAGCGTGGCCGGAGCCGTTCTGGAGGCGTTTTCGAACGGGTCCGCCACAGTCGGCTCGTATTCGTTTGCCGCCACATATTCGATGTAGTAGCTCGTCGAGGCATTCTCCGGGTTGAGCACGGCGGAGATCTCCGCCGTCGTACGGGTCACCACAGGCGCCGCGAACGCACGGTCGCCGATCAGCGGCCGTTCGATGACGATCGGCTTAAAAACATCGATCTTGTTCGTGGCGACTTCGGCTACGTAGACGACACCTGTCGCATTGTTCACCGCCATGCCACGAACTTCTCGAAGACCTGTGCCGAATACCTGTGCGGGCTTAGTGAATGGTTCCGCGAGCGGCCCAAATTCTTCGAGTCCTTTTTGCCTCGCGACGAGCACGTCGTTCTTGGTGATGAACGAGTTGATCGAGATACCAGACACGAGGCTGTTCGCGTTGGTCGGTAGGAACTGACCAATCTCTGCCCCCGCGCCGCTGAACTTGAATGCTTCACTGGCATAGCCTACGTAGAAGTCACCGTTTGAGTCCACCGCCAAGCCCGGTTCCCCTTCTTCGGTTGGGAGTTCTCCGAGTTCCTTCAGCGCGACACCAGTGTCGCTAAACTCGGAAACGTGAGCTGACCGGTCTATCACCCACACATCTCCCACCCCGTCGACCGTGAGACTAGCAATGACATTGTTGCTTGTTCTTTTGGGCGTTATTGTCCATAGGTATTCTCCGTTTGGGCCGTAAACATTAATCACCCCGCGTTCTGTTCCGACATAGACGTCGCCTTTTGCTGCGTCTCCCGCGTTGTCCACCGCAATGGACCCCCTAAGATATGCGGCACTATAATATGGCTGTTCGATGCTGAATTGTGAGAGGTATTTGCCTTCTGTGTTGAACACCTCTACTTTCTTCGGCGACGCGTATGTCAAGCTTCCGGCATCGATGACGTAAACATCTCCGGTTTCTTCGTTGATGGCGATTTGGCCTGGACCTTCAAACGTTCCTTCACCGGGGCCGGTTCCGCCGAAGGATTCGGTTGCTTCAGCCGGGTAGAGCACGACACTTGCCTGAGCGAGGGTTGTCGTGAGTGTTGAGGCTGCAAGTGCGCAAAGGGTTATTGCGCTTACAAGAATGCTGTTGCGGGTGCACCTCATCACATGCTCCTCCGATTGTCGTGGCGATCGCTCGCGTGGCCCGTGTTGCGTGTTGTGCCGTCTCGCGCGTTCCTGACGCCGCTGGCCCTCCCAGCCTTCTTAGCTTTCTTCTTGGTCTTGGTTTTGGCGCAGCCGGTAAGGGCGATTGGTGTCTTTTGGTGGATCACGGTGCCGTTCTGGGCGACCATTTCGGTTGGCATCACGAGTTTCTTGGTGCAGAGGTTCCCGTAGGCTGTCAGTGCTGAGTAGGGACCCTCGGGGAGGTAGAGCTCGAAGCTTGAGACCGGTACGTCGGGTACCGCGGCGAACGTCGAGCTCGTGATGCCTTGTTTGCTGATGAACGTCGAGCCGACCAGGTTCACTCGCACGCCGTAGCCCTCCAGAACGACGATCAGGCTCGGGAACGCTTCGCCGCCGTGCGAGACGAAGTACGCCGGGCCCGTCAGCTGGACCGGCAGCAGCGGTGTCGTGGCCTTCGCGTAGCCGACGAGAGATGCTGCTGGGCACGCCGCGGGGTCCGCTTCGAACGTCGCGGCCGTGCATGCTTTCTGCAGCGTGGTCAGTCGCGAGGGCAGCGCCCTGGGCAGTTCGACCTTGACCCGCGCGATGTTAGCCTGCCCGCCGTTGGTCGCGAGGATCGGCTGCCCACCGACGTTCGGCTCGACCAGCCGCGCATCAAGGCTCGCACCGTCCGCCCGCGAAGTCTTGCCCGAGGTCGTGACCGAGAACTGCGGGTGGAACCCGAGCGCTGCACAGTTGGTTGCCTGGTAGTGCGTGGAGACCGCTGAGCTCGCGCCGAGCGCGCTGACCATCGTCGCCTGGATCGACATCGGATCGCAGCTTGTCCCATTGAAGATGAATCGTTCGCGGTCCAGCGTCACGTTCACGGCCCGGATATGCAGAGGCACGCCCTGCAGAATCTGCGGCAGCGGTTCGCTTGTGACCGTCAACGCCGCGGTATACGGATCGACGTTCACAGCCGCACGGACGACCACGACACCCAGGTTCAACGGGCCCGCGACCGCAGGCACCACAAACGCCAGGCCGAACGGCGCCCCGTTATAGGAAGCCGTCAAGTACACCTTCCCCGTCACGTAGAACGGGTTTGAGCCGGCCCCGACACCGACCGTGACGCTCCCGATCAGGCTTTCCGGGCCGCACGTCCCCTGCGCCGCCTGCGGTTCGCCGCACAACGCGACATCCGCAAGCGTCCCCAACAGGCCCGGCGGGGTGCTGACCTGCAGGCGGCTCATGTTCTGTTCGCCATCGGAGCGGAAGAACGTCAAGCTGAACGGGCTGAACCCGCCCGCCTGGTTGCTCTGCGTACCCGACACCAACCCCGGCGCGAACGGCTGCGACGATACACACGGCGCGCCACCCGGACCAGCAGCGATCTGAAAGCCCGACGCCGGGGTCGCTGACGCGCCGCCAGACCACGGCGTCATCTCCGTGCTGGTTGTATACGTTCCGCACAACGGTGGGTTCACGAGCGCCGCTCGCGGACCGCCGAAGAAGCTGAGTTTCAATGTATCGAACGGTACCTGCGGATTATGCAAGAACGTCGTCACGAGCTGCCCCGTCGCGACATCCGGTTTAACTTCCCCGGCGAGCTTCACGAGCACCCCAGAGTAGGGGTCTTTCACGACGATGTAGAGCGCCAGCAGCGACCCGAACGGGTTCGACCCGTTCCCCGCCAGGTTACCCTGCTGCGCCAGATAGATACCGCCGACCAACTGGTGTGGCAGCAGCGGTGTCGTGATTTCCACCTGTCCGATCTTCGATGCTTCCGGGCACGTCTGTTCGCTAGCGTCGTGCAACCCGACCTGTTCTTCGCTGCACGCCCCCAACCCGTCTGCCGCGGAGGGATTGACCGCTACCCCGGCGGGCAGTGTCACTGTCGTGTTCTTCAGGTTCGCCTCTGCGAGCCCTTCCGGGTTTTCATAGCTCTGCGGCACCTGCACTTCGACGCTCAACCCACTCGGCGACGACGCCTGCGCCGGTTCCGGCTCAACAACGACCTGCGGACTGAAATCAAGCTTATCGCAACCCGTCATCCCCGGCATCGTCGTTTCATCAGTCTTATACACACCCGGCGCTTCATAAGAATCAACCCTCGCAATGAACCTCAACGGGCCCGTACATGATGTCGGCAAACTCAAAAACGGCTTCAATGGCACCGTCGCGGGACACGAACCACCCCGTTCCAGGCATTCACCGCGCTGCGAGTTGTGCGCCGGGCTCGCCGGCACACCCCACAACGTCAAATCGCCGCTGATCAACGAATAACCCTGCGGAATGCTCGTGAAGAACACGCTCACACCATAGTCACTACCCGTACGAACTCGTGGAATCAACACCACCGGGAACCCAAGTACCGTAAACCCAAACTGAGCCGGATTACCACGCGGCGCCTCCAAATTATACACCGGACCTTCCGTCCTAAGGCCCGAGAGATCGAGTTTGACGATCCCGATCTGACTATCCGCAGGACAGGAGGTGCCAATACCAATACCAAATTTGTTGAACAGGCTCGGCGGGCAGAGCGGTGTTGCACCCGGGTCGCCCACGAGCCCCGGCGGGAGATTCACTTCGATGTCCTTCACATCGCCACCAGAACTGAACACCGTCTGCCTCCCGAGTTCGCCTACACCCGTTGTGGTGTTCACGAGGACATTGGTGGTAAATGCGAATGGGTGTGAGCCGGCTTGGATGTCGGGTGTTCCGTTTTCGTTGGTCGCTGCAGCCGTGAACCCGTTTTCAGCCCAGCCGAACGGCAGTTCGCTCGCCCACGCCGGCGCGGCCACCCCGACCATCAACAGCAGCCCGACCAACACCAAGACCACAGCGACCCTGGACGCCAACCCGAGCGCCCGAACGTGCACCTCCAGTTTACCCTCACGAGCACCTCGATCCAATCGCCGCAGCATCACTTGCCCACCTTTCCAAAGCGCCTACTATGCCGGTTGCTCGCCCCCACACCGGCCTTCTTGCCTTTCTTGGATTTCTTCTTCGCCCTCTTCTTCTTTGGCTTGGCCTTCTTCTTGGCCGATTTCTTCGTGCTGGGTTTCACGGCAGACGGCTGTACCACAGGGTTGCCCGGGCCCGCGAACGTCGCGCTCGGCGGCGCCTGATATATCGCGGGCGCCGGCGCCACTGGCGGCCGACACGCTTCCCCAGAACACGACGCAGGCACTGGCGCGGAAAAACCGCCGTCCACACGCGCATCGTAAATATCCATCGCTTCATCGCCATCCTGCGGCGCAAGCTGCTGATCCGTGAGGAAAAAGACATTGTTCCCATCGGCGCTCGCATCCTCAAACCACGATGCACCAATACCCGTACCACTGGAGATCAAATCAACACAACCCCCCGAACTACGACAACTGCCGACCCCTTCCGGCTCATACTCATACACATTCTGCTTACCATTACTGGCCTGCGGCAAGATCGAATCGTCGCTCGTGAAGAACGATCTGCCATCACTCAACAGGTAGCGCTGCTGCACGGTCGACGACTGCCAGCCGAGCACCTCTGACTCCGCACGGAACGACTCGGGAATTTCCGACCTTCCGACCGGTGGCAGTCCGGTCGGGTTGCACGACACGCAGATCAGCTTACTGGTAGCAGCGTCGTACTCGAACACCTCCATGCACCGCGTTGATTTGTTGTAAAAGCCTCCTTCCACTTGACATGCCTTCGGACTTGCAGGAATGTTGTCATAACCGGTCAACGGCGCGACCGATTGGAAGGCCAGATATTGTCCATTGGGGGATACCCTGGAGGTCTTTTCGTTGAGTCCCTGATTCCAATCACCGTTTTCCACATCATATTCGGCGCCGATCTTGGAAATGAAGGTAGTCTTGCCGTCGTGCCAAAGATAGAGGTTGAACGCATCTACCTGATCTTCTTCAGGGTAAATTAGGGGGGACGCCCCTTCGGCTAGCACGCCACCAGCCACGAAGTAGACATAGGAGCCATCTTCGCTCGCTCCAACCACGCCCTTGACATCTGCCGCTTCCCCAGCGTTGTGATCTACGCTGATATCGGTCAGGGCACCGATGTTCGCGTTATACTGGTAGAGATCCTCGCCACGAAGTTCATCGGACCCGCAATCGGGGAAGAATCGAGCTGTCGATTCGTTCGTCAGTTGCTCACAACTCGTGAAGTAGACCAGCGAACCGTCGGCGCTCGCGGTCCAGTAATGCGCAGGCAGCGGACCGTTGGGGTCGCTGCCGTCTGGCCCACTTCCGTTGGTCTTCTGCGAGACAGAGACTTCCACCGCGCGTGCGCCGTCCGCCGTGATTTCATGCATATAGATCTGGTGGTCGGCGCCACTACCGGTCCAGAACGCACGCGTACCGTTCGTCGAGAGCGCGCGGCCGAAGTTGGAGTGGGGACCAGCCTCACTCTCTTCCGTCATCGCTCCGAAGGCTAGGGATGGCCCTTTGCTGGTGATGCGCTCTGACCCGCCGTCTTCAGTTGCACCGTCCGGGAGTACGTTGACCAGTTCCAGCTTGCCGTTCGACCACTCGTAGAGGTTGACCCTACCCGGCGCTGCACCGGGCGTCAACGCGTCGTTGGCTTCGAAGATCACATGACTGCCATCTTCAGTCATGCCCGCATACTGCGTCTGAAAACCTTCGGTCTTGTCGGCCCGGCCGAGAGGCTGCACCGGTGGCGTGACCGAGGACAGCAGCGTATAGGCGCCATCGCTCTCGTCCTGCAGATATGGGCTGTAGTAACCCGCAGGCGCACCAGCCACCGGCGCCGGCTCATTCGCATCCAGATAACCAAAATCGAGGTTTTCGGTGAACCCCTGAAAAAGACTCCAATCCTCAGCCTCGTTGGTCTCGTCGACGATCCCGCCGGGTAGTGCCTGGCGGGGTGTGATCGCCTTCGTCGACCACCCATCGGGCCCTCGCACCGACATGTACTGCGTCGTCGTCAGCGAGCTTCCCGGGTCGGCTTCGGTGAACGTCGTCTCGGACCCGTATGTGATCGCTTCGCCGTCCGCCGCGGCCTGGTTGGGGCCCGGTTCGGATTCGATCGAGAAGCCGCCGTCGACCTGGCCGCCGTTCTTGTTCGGCGGCGAGACCAGCTCGTAGGCACGGCAGTCCGGGAGGTTCGCGCCCGGCCCGGTGCGGAACACTTCGTTGGGACAACTGCTGCTCGCCCACGCGGGCGCTGTAGCCCCGCACAGCGCGAACAGCAGGCTCGCCGCGGCCGCGGCGAGCGTCGCCGCGAGGATACGGTAACCGAGGCGTTTACGTACTGCTTGGAACATTGGTCATCTCCTCCTCAGGAGTCTGGGAGGGGACGACACCCCTCGGCCGGTGTGCAACGGGTGCGGACCGCGCATCGTCACGCCGCCTCCCGCGTGTGGCTTGAGTGCGCGCGGATGCTCCGCGCGAACTGCTCGCCCCGCGAGGTGAGCGCCCAGGCGTTCGGCTCGCCCTTGGCGTGCCCTCCGCCTGTGTTCGCGAGCAGCCCGACGCGCTCCAGGCGCGCCAGAAGCTTTGAGATCTGACCAGGGTCCGTGACCCCCGCGTAGTCGCCAACCATGCGGTTGCTCGCCCCCGGGTACGCGGCGATGCCCTCCAGCACCCGCGCGGTGCGATACGTCAGGCGCATCGGCACGCTCTCGGCCGGCAGCACGGCCCTCGCGGGGCCGCCGGAGGTGGCCCGCTCGCACGCAGCCGGCGCCGGACGCGCGAGTTCGCGCCGCGCGGCCGCGGGGCCGAGGTAGGGCAGCACGATCATTCCCATCAGCTCGCCCAACAGACCCGTGAGCAGCCGGTGCTGGCCTTTCAGCAAGCGCGCGTACACGATCGCAAACGCCGCGCCGACCAGGCCCTCGGCCGTCAGCGGTGTGCACTCCGCGCCACGCTGACCCTCCAGGCGACCCTCGTCGAGGACGGCCGCCAGGCCCGCGAGGAGCTCTTCGCGACGCTGCAGCACCCCGGGGCCGCCGCGCAACGCCTGCACCACGCAGACCCGCGCCAACACCGGCTCGCGATCGAAGAAAGCGAGAATCGCGGTCAGGCCGCCACGGACCCGCTCACGCCACGACAGACCCGCAAAACCGGCCGCCTCCAACTCCGCGGCGACCATTCCGACGACCTCCTCCAGCACCGCCGTCAGGCACTCTTCACGATCGGCGAACAGCTCGTAAAAGGTGCGCCGCGAGACACTCGCGCGACGGGTGACCTGCCCCACCGTCGTCTGCGCATAGCCGAGCTCGTCGATCGCCGCCGCCGCACCCGCGATCAGACGCCCGCGCTGGATCTCCACCAGCTGGGCGCTCTGCAGATCGCGCTCCACCAGATCCCGCTCGACCCGCAGACCACGCGGGCGCTGCCGCCCGGTCACGCCCGCGACCCCCGATACACGCATGCGCGAGGGCATCACGTCGCCCTCCCCGCGGGATGGGGTTGACAGTTTGGGAGATTTCGGGGTTCGGCGGCTAGCGGGCTAGCCGAAGAGAGAGAGAGAGAGAGAGAGATGCGACAGCGCCAAGCTGGCGCATCTAGCATCGCCCTCCAATGAGGCGACAGGCGTTCCCGCCACGTATATCTCCCTCGAAAGCACGCTCAATCCACTCCTCATCGTCAGAGACGACGGCCCTCTCCCTACCTGCGTTTTCCTTGCGAAGCGCTTGCTGTCAACCGCAAGGCGGCGACCCAAACCCGACCCCTATGTCATCAAAACACCCCGATGGGATGACCTTGACGATGTCAAACGTACACCAGTCGCGTACGCTTGTCAATACCCAACCGGCGCGGCTGCCCTCGACAGACGCCCGCGTTCGGCGCATACGTCAAGAGCGGCAACCGAATCGGGGTGTAATGTGCGAGGTTGAGCGAGGACCGCGCGCCTACGCCACGACCTCGACGCCCACCAGATCGGCGGCGCTCAGCTCGCCCGGCGTCTCGTGCGCCAGCACCGCCTCAAGCGCGGCGATCGCCACCGCCAGCTGGTGCAGGTCGGGCTCGCGGGTGGTGAGCAGCTGCAGCTTCAACCCCGGCCACATCAGCGCGCGCACCCAGCCGCGGGTGCGGTGGCGGCCGGCGTACTTGATGATCTCGAACGAAATACCGGCGATGATCGGCACGCCGAGGATGCGGGTCGCCACCAACCAATACCACGCGGGCAGGCCCAGCGGGGCGAATATGAAGATCGCCACGATCATCACCACCAGCAAGAAGCTGGTGCCGCAGCGGGGGTGAAGGCGCGAGAAGCGCTGCGCGTTGGTGGGCGTCAGCTCCAGCTGCGCCTCGTAGCAGGAGATCGTCTTGTGCTCGGCGCCGTGATACTCGAACACGCGGCGCAGATCTTTCAAACGCGACAGCGCCAGCATGTAGCCGAGGAAGATCCCCGTGCGGATCAAACCCTCCACCAGCCAAAACAGCACCGAGTTGTCGCCCAGGTCGCCCTTGATCAGGCTGGTGATGCCCACGGGGATGAGGAAGAACAAACCGATCGCAAACACCACCGACACCACCACCGTCCCCGCCCACACGGCGGCGGGAATCGCCTGCTCCTCCTCATCCCCCTCCTCCTCCCTTTTTCCATCCGCTCCGTCTCCCGCACCGGCGCCGTCGCCTGCCGGGGCGGGCGGCAGCTGGGCGTTGGCGGACACGCTCAGCGCGCGGAAGCCGATCGCCAGCGACTCGCCCAGCGCGACCACGCCGCGCACGATCGGCAACCGCAGGATGCGGTGGCGGCGCAACGGGGAGCTGAGGGGCTGGGTGGTGACCTCGATCTCGCCCAACGGCTCCTCCGCGGGGTTGAGGCCATTGGTCGCCGCCGGGTGCGATCCGTTGGGGCTCGCGCCGTTGTCGGCGACCGCGCCGTTCGCCGACGTGGCGGCGACGTCCGGCGCCACCGGCTTGCGCACCGCCACCGCCCAGTGGGCGACGCCGCGCATCATCACGCCCTCCAGCACCGCCTGCCCGCCGAGCGGGGCGTCACGCTGGGCGACCAGCTGGCCGTCCGCCGTCGCGCCGGGTCCGGTGTCCGCCGCTGTCCCCACCCCGCCGGCCGCCGTCTGCTCGGGCGCAACGGCGGTGGCCATCGCCTACTCCGACTGTTTCTGGCCGGCCCCGGTGGCGGCCGCTTGCGCCTGGCGCACGCGCGCCTTGGCCACGCGACGCTGGAAGCGCTCCACGCGACCGCCCGTGTCCACCAGCTTCTGGCGGCCGGTGTAGAAGGGGTGGCAGTTGGAGCACACCTCCACGTGCAGCTCCTCGCGCGTGGCGCGCGTGACGAACTCGTTGCCGCACGTGCACCGCACGTGGGCCTGCACGTAGTGGGGATGGATCGAGGTCTTCATGCTTTGGGCATTGTAGCGGTGCTGCCCGCACCGGGCCGGTGGCGTTCGGGCGGCTGGCGGCATACGGGGGTGCGCCGTTTGTCGCGCCTGATCACCTGGCCCCGTTCGTCCAGCCACCGGTAGCGCACAATCGCCCGGTAGAACGCGGGCGCCGGCAGGTCGGTGACGGCCTGTCGCACCTTGTAGATGCTCACGCCCGGTTCGGAATGCTGCCATGCTCCCAGGCCGCCGGAGGTGAGCGTGTGGAAGGTTTCTTCTTCGGGCAGCCGCTGCTGCACCACGATCTGGATCGCCATCTCGTGAGCGCCCGCCACTGTTTCCATCTGGCCCGCAAACGTCACCGAGCGGCCGGTTGGGGTGGCGGCCGTGACGCACTGTTCGACGGTCGCGCTCAGGGTCGGGGTCGCGCCGGGCGCGGCGCCAGCGCCCGTTCCCGAGCCGGTATCGGCGGTGGCCGCGCCGGCTCCCGACAGCGCGGCCACAGCCACCGTGCCGACCACCCCGATGAGCTTCGATCTCAACATCGCTCCCCCGTAACACCCCCGCACGTTGGGGGTTTCGGCAAGGCTAGAGAATCTGGTACAAAGGCCCGTCGCCACCCTCAGGTGTGGTCAAGCGCCCGCCCTTGGCGGTGATGGCGCCGCATTGCACGCAGTTGGTGTAGTTGACGGTCACGTCCACCACGCCGGATGGGTTCCCACCCTCCCCGTCGTCGGGGATCTCGTATACGCCCGCCGGGCACATCCAGCGCCACGTCTCGGCGAGCTCGCGCGGGACGCGTTTTTGGATGCGGATGTGGTTGGGCGCGTCGTCGCGGGTGGCGTTGCCGGTGATGAACACCGAGGAGAGCTTGTCGAAGGTGTATTTGCCGTCGGGCTTGGGGTAGGCGTCCTTGGTGTTGCCGACGAACATCGGCTCGGTGTCGTCGCGGTGCCACTGCTGGCGGCCGGGCGGAACCTTGCCTTTGGACATGATCGACGGGCCCGCCAGCAGGCTGCCGATGAGGAAGCCTTTTTGGAATGCTTGGCGCGTGTTGCGCACCTGGTAGAGCTCGGTGCCGATCGAGGAGCGCTCGACCGCCTCCTCGTAGGAGGAGAGCGGTTGGCCGGTCTTGAGGTTGCGGTAGATGGCCTCCGCGGCGAGCATCCCGGAGCGGATGCAGTGGTGGACGCCCTTCAGAGCCGCCGTATCGACCATCCCGCCGGCGTCGCCGACGAGCACTGCGCCGGGCATCGAGAGCTTCGGCATCGACCAGTAGCCGCCGCCCGGGAGCGCCTTGGCGCCCCAGGCGACGCGCTCTCCGCCGTCGAGGATCCCGCGCACGAGCGGATGCGTCTTGAACGTCTGCAGCAGGTCGTGTGCCGAGGTGGTGGCGTCGCGGTAGTTGAGGTCGACCACGAACCCGATCGAGACCATGTCCTCGCCGGTCTTCTCGTCCTTCATCGGGTACAGCCAGGTGCCGCCGAGCTGACCGTACTTGGCGGCGACCTTCAGCGGCCACGGCTGCACGAACGTGTGGATCACCCGGTCGAGCGGCTTCTTGACCTTCCAGACCTCCTTCACGCCGAGCTCCCACACCTGCGGCTCGCGGCCCTCGGCGAGGTCGAACTCTTTGATCGCGGCGCCGGTGAGGTGTCCCCAGCAGCCCTCCGCGAGCACGGTCGCCTGCGCCTTGATGTCGGTGCCGGGCTCGAAGTTGCCGAGCGGCTCGCCGTCCTTGCCGCGGCCCTTGTCGCCCGAGCGCACGCCGAGCACCTTGCCGTCCTGCACGATCAGCTGCGTGGCTGCCGTCTCGGTGAGGATGTAGGCGCCGGCCTCCTCCGCCACGCGCTGCTGATAGCGCGCGAGCGCAGAGACCGACACCACCTCGTTGCCGTGGTTTTTGAAGTTGGGCACCGCCGGGATCGGGACCGGGAGCTTGGATTTGGGGCCGGTGAGCATGTACACCGACTCCTTCTTCACTTCGCCGAACGCGAAGCCCTCCTGGCGCCACTGCTCGCGGGTCATGTCGGGGAACAGCTCCTGCAGCGCCCCCGGACGCATCACCGCCCCGGATAGGTTGTGACCGCCGCAGGTCTTGGCCTTCTCGACCACCGCCACCGGCACTTCGCCGAGGCGCTCCATCGTCTCGGGATCGTCGCCGAGCAGCTGCAGCAGGCGGTTGGCGCACGCCAGGCCGGCGGTGCCGCCGCCGACGATCGCCACTCCCACCTCGATCAGCTCGTCCTCGGGGTCGAGGCCGCGCTTGACGAATTCCTTCTGGGAGTCCACCGGCGGCGGGTAGGCCGCGGGTACCACCCGCCCGTTGCTGGAGCCGTTGTGCCCCGACATGCTCAACTCCCTTTCTTCGCTTTCACCGCCTCGGTGAGCTTCGGCAGGATCTTGTTGAGATCGCCGACGATGCCGAGGTCGGAGAATTCGAAGATGGGCGCGTTGGAGTCCTTGTTGATGGCGACGATGTTCTCCGATGACTGCATCCCCACCTTGTGCTGGATGGCGCCGGAGATGCCGGCGGCTAGGTACAGCTTCGGGGAAACCGTCTTGCCGGTTTGGCCGATCTGCGCGGCGTAGGGGTACCAGCCGGCATCCACCACGGCGCGCGTGGCCGCCACGGCGGTGTTGCCGCCGAACGCCCCGGCGAGGTCCTCGCACAGCTTGAAGCCCTCCGCCTTGCCGAGGCCGCGTCCGCCGGCGATCAAAATCGAGGCGCCCTCGATGTCGACGTCGGCGCCGCGCTGTTCGCCGCGCACGAGCATTTTCGCCTGGCTGGCGTGCGGGGACAGCTCGAACGAGAGCTGCTCCACCGGCGCGTCGCCGGCGCCGCTGTCCTTGATCTCGAACGCGTTGAGGCGCCCGATGATGATCCCCACGGGCGAGCGATATTTGATCTCGGAGATCGCCGAGTCGCCGAGGATCGGGCGCTCCGCGATCAGCTCGCCGCCCTCGGCGCGCACGCCGGTGACCTCCATCACCACGCCGGCGCCCAGACGCGCGGCGAGGCCGGCGCCGATCTCGAAGCCCAGGAGGCCGCCGCCGAACAGCGCGTACTTGTAGCCACCGTCGGTGATCGCCTTGGCCATCGCGTCCACCAGCGGCTGTGCCAGTCCCTCGGGGCCCTCGGCGACGAGCACCTTCTTGGCGCCGTACTTGCCCAGTGAGGCGGCCAGGTCGTGGGGGACGTTCTCGCCGAGCAGGATCGCGTGCGCCTCGCCGCCGAGCTCGGCGGCGAGCTTGGCGCCCTCGGAGACGGCACCTAGGGAGTTCTTGTTGATCGCGCCTTCGTAGTGCAGCGCGTATACGAGGATGTTTGCCATGTCAGTTCAGATCCTTTCCGCGCTCAGATCAGCTTCCGCTCGTCGAGCCAGGCGACGATTTTTTCCACCGTTTCGCCGGTGTCTTCGTCCTCGATGATCTCGCCGGCAGCCTTGGCGGGCGGCGCCTTGGCGGCGACCCACTGGGCGGCCGAATGCTCGCCTCCCACTTTCGAGGCGTCGATGCCGACGTCGCCGATGCCGACCGTGTCGAGCGGCTTCTTCTTGGCGCCCATGATCGCCTTCAGGGAGGGGTAGCGCGGCTCGTTGATGGCGTCGCCGACGGAGATCACCGCGGGCAGCTGCACCTGGACGGTGTCGTAGCCGTACTCGGCCTGGCGCTCGCACCTGAGCGCGCCGGACTCGACGTCCATCTTGATCACCTGCGTCAGCGACGGCATCCCCAGGTGCTCGGCGACGACCGCCCCGATCGTGTAGCACTCGCCGTCGTCGGACTGCTGGCCGAGCAGCACCAAATCGGGCGACTCGCGCTGGAGCGTCTGCGCGAGCGCGTAGCCGGTGGCCGCCACATCGGAGCCGGCGACCGCCGGGTCGGTCAGGTGCACCGAGCGGTCGGCGCCGAGCGACACGGCCTTGTGCAGCGCGCGCACGGCGCTGTCGGGGCCCATCGTGACGGCGACGATCTCCTCCACCGGCGCCACGCCGCCCTCGCGGATCTGCATGGCGGCCTCGATGGCGTGGGTGTCGTAGGGGTTGAGGTTCTTCTCCCCGCTGCGGTCCATGCGCCCCGTCGAGGGATCGATGCGCTTCTCGACGGCGGCGTCCGGAACCTCCTTGACAAGGACGCAAATCTTCATGCTCTGCCTATCTCCTTGGTGTCTGGGACCCGTACATCGTACCCGTTTTGGCGGTTGACTGACGAGTCAATCAATTTTCAACTGCAACGCTTCCGCGCGCCCGTCCCACGCTCGGCACGCCGCGCGGCGTGCCGAGGCCGACGGAGCGGCTCAATTGTCGACCACTCCGGCGCGGATGAAGTCGACGATCGCCTGCGTGGGGGCGCCGGGCGTGAACACCTCGGCGACGCCCAGCTTCTTCAGCTCGGGGATGTCTTCGGCGGGGATCGTCCCCCCGACGGTGACCAGCACGTCGTCGACGCCCTGCTCGCGCAACAACTCCACCACACGCGGCACCAGCGTCATGTGCGCACCGGAGAGGATCGACAGGCCGACGGCGTCGGCATCCTCCTGGATCACGGTCTCCACGATCTGCTCCGGCGTCTGGTGGAGCCCCGTGTAGATCACCTCCATGCCCGCGTCGCGCAGCGCGCGGGCGATGATCTTCGCGCCGCGGTCGTGGCCGTCGAGGCCGGGCTTGGCGACGACCACGCGGATCTTGCCTTGGGTGGTGGCGGGGCTCATGGCGAGGCGGCGACGAACATTGGTTGGCGTCCAAAAAGTTTCACAACAACACACCCCAGCCGCCGATCGACGACCGCGGTGCCGGGGATTATGCCCGCGCGGCGTCGCGCGCGCCCACGGCACCGCCGCGGATTATGCCCGCGCGGCGTCGCCGGCGGCGGCCCGGTCGCCGTTGCGTGCAACCGCCCGCCCCCGCACGACCCCGCCGAGCCCGGCGAGCGAAAGCCCCGCGGAGAGCGCCACGGCGATCTTCAGCCGGCGGCCGAGCTGGTCGAGCCGCACCACCTCCCACCCCTCCTGGGCGGCGACGCGGGCAAGCTCGGCGTCGGGGTTGACGGCGACCGGGTGCCCGACGGCGCGCAGCATCGGCAGGTCGGACTCGGAGTCGGAGTAGGCATAGGAGGCGGCGAGGTCGATCCCCTCGCGCGCGGCCAGCTCCTGCAGCGAGAGCACCTTGCCGTCGCGGTAGTTGAACGGCCCGGCGGCGCGGCCGGTGTAGTGGCCGTCGCGGACCTCCAAACGCGAGCCGAGGCCGCCGTCGAAGACGAGCACGTGCGCCATCAGCTCGGCCATCTCCTGCGAGGCGGCGGTGACGATGTAAACCGGGCGCCCGGCGTCCTGGTGGGCGTAGGCGCGCTCCAGCATCTGCGGGTACAGGCGCGGCAGCACGCCGGCAAGCACGCGCGGGGACATCCGCTGCAGGTCGCGCACCGCCACGCCGGCCAGCATCTCTCCCACGCGCACGCGCACCGCATCGGCCCAGTTGTCGGTGGAGCCGCGCAACCGGAACCGCAGGTTCTGCCACAGGTCGCCGAGCAGCTGGCGGCGCGAGATCATCCCGGCCTCGTAGGCGGCGCGCGCGAAGAACACACCCGAGGAGCCCGCCATCAGCGTGCGATCGAGGTCGAAAAACGCCGCCGCACGCGGGGCGCCGGCGTTCATTTGGTGCGCATCCGCGCGAGCTGGTCCTCCTACAGGCCGATCGGCGGGGGACGTCGTGTCCCCCGATCGTTGCGATCGCTCCGAAGGGCTGGCGTTCATGCCCCGCCGGTCAGACGCGCACGATCAGCGCGTCGCCCTGCCCGCCGCCGGAGCAGATCGCCGCGCAGCCGAGGCCGCCGCCGCGGCGGCGCAGCTCGAGGATCAGCGAGCCGAGGATGCGCGCGCCGGAGGCGCCGATCGGGTGTCCGAGCGCGACGGCGCCGCCGTTGACGTTGACGCGCTCCTCGTCGATGTTGAGCATCCGGATCGAGTTGAGTGTGACCGACGCGAACGCCTCGTTGATCTCCCACAGGTCGATGTCGGCGGCCTGCAGGCCGGCCTTCTGCAGCGCCTTGGTCGCGGCTGTGGCGGGAGTGCGGGCGAGGTAGGCGAACTCGTCGCCGCTCTGGGCGTGCGCCACCACCTCGGCGAGCGCCTCCTTGCCGTTGACGGAGGCCCACTGCTCGGAGGCGACCACCAGCGCGCCGCCGCCGTCGTTGACGCCGGGCGAGTTGCCCGCGGTGTGCGAACCCTCCTTGCCAACCAGGCCAGGGAGCGCGGCGAGCTTCTCAAGCGATGTGTCCCGGCGCGGACCCTCATCGATCTCCACCACGGTGTCGCCCTTCCTGCCTTTGATCGTGACCGGCACCATCTCTTCGGGCAGCCGCCCCTCGTCGGTGGCGGCGAGCGCCCGTTCGTGCGAGCGCAGCGCCCAGCGGTCGAGGTCGGCGCGTGTGATCTCCAGCTCGTCGGAGACAGCCGTGGCCTCCACGAACATCTGCTTGCCGGAGAAGGGGTTGGTGAGCCCGTCGTGCACCATCGCGTCGAGCGCCGTCACGTCGTTCATGCGAAAGCCGAAGCGGGCGCCGGGAAGCAGGTAGGGCGCCTTCGACATCGACTCCATGCCGCCACCCACGCCGATCTGCACGTCGCCGGCGCGGATCGCCTGGTCGAGCAGCGCGGTGGCGCGCAAACCGGAGGCGCACACCTTGTTGATCGTCTCCGAAGAGACCTCCTTGGGGATCCCGGCTTTGATCTGCGCCTGGCGCGAGGGGATCTGCCCCTGGCCGGCCTGCAGCACCTGGCCCATCACCACGTGTTCGACCTGCTCGGGCTCCACGCCGGAGCGCTCCAGCGCGGCCTCGATCGCGATCGCCCCCAGCTCGGTGGCTTCCAGCGTCGAGAGCCCTCCGCCCATCTTGCCGATCGGCGTACGCGCGGCTCCGAGAATCACGGTCTTGGGCATCTGATCAAGCTCTCCTAGGTCGACGGCGGCGGGCGGACGCCCAGAATGCTAGCGACGTGGATAAGGTACCCGTGGTCATGAACGTGTCAGCGACCACCGACCCTGCGGCGGCAGCCGACGCAGACACCGTGGCGGTGGGGCTGTTCGAGGGCGAGAAGGCCCCCGACGGACTGCCCACCGAGGCCGCGGGGCTGGTCTCCCGCGGCGAGGCGCGCGCCACCCTGAAAGCGCTGGCGGTGGCCCACGACGGCGAGCGGCGCTGGCTGCTGGTGGGCCTGGGCAAGCGCAGGGAGCTGACCGCCGAGCGCGCCCGCGCGGCCGCGGCCGGTACGCACACGCGCGCGCTCGAGCTGACCACCAAAACGCTCTGCTGGCAGGCGCCTGGCGATAACCTGGCGGTGTGCGCGGCGCTGGTGGAGGGCACCGTGCTGGCCGACTACCGCTTCGATCGCCACAAGTCGGCGCCGGGAGAGGAGACGAAGGGCACGGCGCCCAAGCATCTGCAGGCGCTGATCGTCTCCGGCTCGGGCTTGGACGCGCAGGATCTCGAGCGCACCGTCGCGGAGGCGGCGATCGTGAGCGCAGCGGTGAACGCGGCCCGCGACCTGCAGAATCGCCCCGCCAACGACCTCACCCCCACCGCGCTGGCCGAGCACGCGCGCGCGCTGGCGCTCCAGATCGACGGCCTCACCGTGGAGACGGAGGGGCGCGAGGAGATCGTGGGACGCGGCATGGGCGCGTTCGCGGCGGTCGCGCAGGGCTCCGAGCAGGAGCCGGCGCTGATCGTGTTGCGCTACGCGCATCCCCAGGCCAAAGGCCCGCTGCTGGGGCTGGTCGGCAAGGCGGTGACGTTCGACAGCGGCGGCATCTCGCTGAAGCCGGGGGCCAAAATGGCCGAGATGAAGTTCGACATGTCGGGCGGCGCCGCGGTGGTAGAGGCGTTGGCCGCGATCGCCCGCTTGCGGCTGCCGGTGAAGCTGGTGGGCGTGGTGGGCGCCACCGAGAACCTGCCCAGCGGCCGCTCGGTGAAGCCCGGCGACATCGTCACCGCTGCCAACGGCAAAACGATCGAGGTCAACAACACCGACGCCGAGGGGCGGTTGGTGCTGGCCGACTGTTTGCACCACGCCGTGTCGCTGGGCGCCGAACGGGTGATCGACCTGGCGACGCTCACCGGCGCGGTGATCATCGCGCTGGGCTCCACCTACGCGGGGCTGATCGGCAACGACGACGACCTCGCCCAGCGGATCGCGGCGGCGGGCGAGCGCACCGGCGAGATCGTGTGGCGGCTGCCGCTGCACGAGGAGTACGACGAGCTGATCAAGGGCACCTACGGCGACCTCGACAACGCCCCCGAAGGCCGCAAGGCGGGGACGATCGTGGGCGGCGCGTTCCTCTCCAACTTCGTCGGCGACACCCCCTGGGCGCACCTCGACATCGCCGGCTCCGCCTGGGACCTTGGCCGCGCCTACGTCGGCAAGGGCGCCTCGGGGTACGGCGTGCGCCTGCTGGTGGAGCTGGCGCGCTCGTACGCGTAGGCGGTCGCCCCGTCTCCATCGGCGGGCGGCGTGCCGGCGGGGCGGCATGTCGGCGGGCGGCGTGCGGCGTTGTGTGTTTACTTTTTGAACGCCAACCACTACACGACAACATATGTGTTGTCTATCTTTGGTTGGCGTCTGCAATCCGTGAGGCGTAGCGTGCGCTCGGTCGAGAACTGAAAGGATGCCCTCGCCATGGACTTCGACCTCTCCCCCGACCACCAGCTGATCCAGCGCACGGTGCGCGAGTTCGCCGAGGGCGAGGTGGCGCCGGTGGCGGAGGAGCTGGACCGCACCAAGTCGTTCCCCTACGCGATCGTGGCGCAGTTGGCGAAACTCAACCTGATGGGGATCCCGTTCCCAGAGGAGTACGGCGGCGGCGGGGGCGACACGCTGGCGTATGCGCTGGCGGTGGAGGAGCTGGCGCGGGTGGACTCCTCGGTCGCGATCACGCTGTGCGCGCACACTTCGCTGGGCACGCAGCCGATCTACCTGTACGGCAGCGAGGCGCAGAAGCGCGAATGGCTGCCACGGCTGTGCGCGGGGGAGATCCTCGGCGCGTTCGGCCTCACCGAGCCGGAGGCCGGCTCGGACGCCGGCAACACCCGCACGCGCGCGCGTTTGCAGGATGGCGAATGGGTGATCGACGGCGCCAAGCAGTTCATCACCAACGCCGGCACCGACATCTCGGGGGTGGTGTGCATCACCGCCGTCACCGGTGAGCACAACGGCGCCGGCAGTGGCGACGGCAGCACCGCCAAGGAGATCTCCAACCTGCTCGTGCCCCATGGCACGCCCGGGTATGAGCAGGGCGAGCCGTACCGGAAGATGGGCTGGAACGCCTCCGACACGCGCCCGCTCAGCTTCGCCGACTGCCATGTGCCGCAGGACAGCCTGTTGGGGCCACGCGGCCAGGGGTTTAAGCAGTTTTTGCACGTGCTCGACATCGGCCGCATCGGCGTGGCGGCGATGGGCGTGGGTCTCGCTCAGGGCGCGCTGGATCAGGCGCTGGCGTATGCCAAGCAACGCCGCGCGTTCGGCAAGCCGATCGTCAAGTTCCAGGCGATCCAGGGCAAGCTGGCCGACATGTCCACGGAGATCGCCGCCGCCCGCCTGCTGGTGCACAAGGCCGCCCGCGAGAAGGACTCGGGTGCCAACTTCACGCTCACCGCCGCGCAGGCCAAGCTGAAGACCGGCCGTTTGGCGGTGCGCTGCGCCGAGGAGGCGGTGCAGATCCACGGCGGGTATGGCTTCATCGAGGAGTACCCGGTGTGCCGCTTCTACCGCGACGCCAAGATCCTTACGATCGGCGAGGGCACCGACGAGGTGCAGCAGATGGTGATCGCGAGGGCCCTCGGAGCCTGAGGCCCGAGCCGGCGCTGGCCGAAACGGGGATGCGAGCGCCAGCGAGCGTCTCCCGGCTTCGGTCTGCGTCCTCGCTCGCTCGTGTGCAGAAGCACACTTCGCTCCCTGCGTCCTTGATCTGCTTGGCTCTCGGGCCTCAGAACGTGTGTCAGGCCTGCTCGTCGGCGGGGCGCTTGGCCCAGAGGCCGCCCTGGCCGCAATCGCCCACCCTGCTTGGCAGCAGGCGGCGTTTGGTCAGCTTCGGCCTGCCCCACACTAGTGGGCAGGATTCCGGTGCGCGGAGGGCGCGGCAGTGGAACGCACGCCCCGCCAGTTCGCCGGGAACCGGGTGCCAGCGCGGCTGACGCAAACGCCGCGGTTGGGGGTGGCGCGCGCTCATGTCAGCGCCACCGCGATCCGCTCAGCGGTGGCCGCCACTTTGGGTCCCATCTGCGCCAGCAGCTCCTCACGGCTGTACGCCTTGGCGGGGACCGCCAGCTCCACCGCCGCGACGGCGCGGCCGCCCTTGTCGAGCACCGGGGCCGCCACCGCGCGGCGGCCGGCGAGCAGCTCTTCGTCCTCGATCGCCACACCGTCCTGCTCGTCGGTAATCCGCCCGAGCTCGGCGCGCAGCGCCGTCTTGGTGGCGATCGTCTTCGGCCCGCGCTTGGCCAGGCGCAGCTGCGCGATCGCGTTCCGCTGCTCCGCCTCGGGCAGGCGCGCCAACAGCGCCTTGCCCGCGGCGGTGCAGTGGATGGGCAACCGCGTACCCAGCCCGATGCCCTCGTCGACCGCATACTGCCCTTGGCGAGACCCCTGCCAGCGATCGATGTAGGCAACCTCGGCCCCCCCCAGGACCCCCAAGCTCGCGGTGCGGCCGGTGCGCGCACGCAGCTCGCGCAGATGTTCGCGCGCCACCCTGCGCACCACCATCGAGTCGAGCAGCGACAGGCCGAAGTCGGACACGCGCGAGGACAGCCGGTACTTGCGCGACGGTCCCTGCTCCAGATAGCCGAGCGTCACCAGCGTGGTGGCGTAGCGGTGCGTGGTGGAGCGCCCCAGATCGAGTTCCTCGGCCATGTCGGCAATGCCCCTTACAGGGCGCTCGGCGGTGAAGCAGGTGAGCATCGCCAATCCGGCGACCAGCGACGACGAAAACCTGCCGGGATGCTCGGGATCGAGTGGCTTCGACATAGTAGAATTAGTCTGAAAAATGGAGTAGCTGGTGGGGGTAGATTTGATTGATGTGGTCCATGTGCCGCTTGCCGAGTCTGTCGCCCACGCTGCCGACCCCAGTCCTCGAAGCTTCGCCGCTGTCATGTAGCTCAAACACCCGCTTGCGGCGTTCGATGCGGGCTGTTCAACTGCGATCCCGTTGTTCCGTGAAAGGACGGATGCCCCCCGGTAGAACGGATCCGGCGGCATCATCAAACCACACACCACCGGAAAGTCCATGACATCATGGCTGACGCCCCGGCGGTAGAAAAGTCGCAACAAGAATGGTCGCATTGCGAGTAATTAATACGACCCGCCGCCGAGCCGTCCATCACGAACAATACGAAATTTTTCCCTTGTTTTTGACTATTTTGAGACGAATCCGGTCGGCGGCCGCGAGACGCATCCGATCGGCGACCGCTCGAGCAAAGATCGTCGACCTCTCTCGCGCACGCACGATCGGCACGTGACTCGCTGGCGGCCGACGATCGATTTCACGCGATCTGCGCGCGTTCCAACAGCTGGCGCGCACCCATCACCGCCATCGTTGGCGCCGCCAGTCCCCCGATCGCCGCCAGCACCGCACGGCTCGCCGAGATCGCCTCGGCCCTGTGCGCGGCGGGCATCGTCAGGTAGTGCCCCGCCATGCCGGCCAGCAGCAACGCGTGGGAGTCGCCCCCGGGCAGCGTCTGGATCCGCTGCACCGACTCCGTCGCAATCAACCCCAAACGCGCGGCGGCCTCCTCCCGTGAGGCGTAGTAGGCAAGCAGGCTGGGTTGACCCGTGGCACGGTCCTCCTGCTGGTCGACCAAGCTGTCCAGCAGCAGATGGAGCGACCCGACCCACGGGAAGTAGGCCTCCTCGATCGCCGTCGCCTCCGCCGGGGAGACCTCATGGTTGGCCGCGGCGGCGATCAGCGTGTACACACCGAGCGAGGAGCCCGCGGAAGCCGCCGTCTCCCACCATCTGAGATCCGTGCAGTCCGGCGTTTGCGCATGCGCCCAGTGCGCCAGCGCCACGTGATCGCCCTGCGCTTCGTTCAAATTGAGGCTTTGGTAGGACACCATCCGGGTGACGGCTCTGCACACCGAGGCGGCCACCGAGCCATAGGAGGGGAGCTGCCGCAGCGCCGCACGGCAGCTCTCGACGATGCTCCGCAGGTAGCCGCCGTCGTCGCGGTGGGGGTGATAGGCGTAGTAGTCGATGTGCCCGCCCTCCGGATTCAGCGCGTCTCCCAGCACTCTGTGCAGCCGCTCGCCGTTGCGCACCGGGTCCGCGCAGGGATGCTCGGCGAGCGTGTCCACATAGTCGTAGGCGGCTTGGAGCGCCACCTGGGCGCGCACCACGGCGCCACGCTGGGCGTCGGGGACAAAGGCCGCGAACGCCGCCGCGCCGTCCAGGTTCATGCGTTCTCTTTGCAGGTTCGCCACGGCCGCCGCCCGCAACGCCGGATCGGCGATCTCGCTGGCCCGCCGACGCCAGTGGGCGGCCTCGCGTCGCACGCTCGGAAACACCCCCAGCCAGTAGCGCCGGGCGGCGCCGGCGAACGCGCCGACCGCGTGTCTCCCGGCTTCGCCTCCGGCGCGAATCCCCGTTTCGGCCAGCGTTTCGCCTTCGTCTGAACGTGCTCCCACACAGACAGCTTTACGCGCCCGGGGGACGACTCGACGAAACATTTGTCCAAACGGCGTGAACTCTTGACACGCCGCGCCACGCCAAACCTTTGGCCAAAGTCAAGCGGCTTGAGAGTTTCTCACTCCTGCAGTCCCACGTAGGCCGGGACTTTCGCCGCTTTCCAGCCGGGTAGCGCGATCACCGCCATCGCCATCCCGGCGACCAGCACGAACGTCTCGACGATCTGCAGCCCCGCCAACGAAAACGGCGCCGGAAAGCCGGTGGTGAGCTTCAGCCAGCGCCCCGCCAGCGCGTGGCCGTAAATGCCGAGCAGCACACCGTCGACGCAGCCGATGCTCAGCAGGATCAGGCTCTCCAGCAGCAGCGCCCGCCACAGCTGGAGGTAGTCGAAGCCTTGAATCCGCAGCGACGCCAGCTTTGCGCGTCGCTGCCAGATCACCGCCCACAGCGCCGAAGCAACCGACAGCGCCGCCGCGATCAGCAGCAGTGTGGCGATCTCACCGAGCGTGCGCAGCCCCTCGCGCGCACTGGCCTCGCTTTCGGCCGCGCGCTCCCGACCGGTGCGCACCAGCAACCCACGCTGAGCGCCCAGCGCGCGTTCGATCGCCGGTTTGACCGTCGCGGCGTCGACCCGGGGCCGCAGATCGACCTCCAATGCCGACGGTTGGTTGGTTTGCCAGTAGCGGCTGTAGTCGTCGGTGTTCATCGTGATCGCCCCGGGCGGCCACCCCGAGTTGGTGGTGATCGCGGCAACGTGGAATCGCACCGTGCCCGAGGGGGTGGGCAGCCACAAGGGCCCACCCACCCTCACATCGTGTTCGGCGGCAAGCCCGCTGGAGATCGCAATCCAGCCGCCGCGCCGCAGCAGCCGGGTCGCCCGCGCGAGGTTTCCGTTCACCAGCTGGCCGGCTTCCAGCATCGCCGGGTCCTCAGACGGGCGAGCTCGCACCCACAGGCGCCGCGCGCCGACGTCGAGCAGCCCCCCCTGATAGGTGCGCACCGCGGCCACGCCGGGCACGTGCGCGATTCTGCCCACCGCGCCGTTGGGCGCGAAGCTGTTGGTGTTGAAGATGTCGCCCCCGTTCACCACCCAGATGTCGGCCGTGCTGAAGTAGTGCGAAATCGCGCCGTCGATGCCGTGCAGGAGGTCTTCGCGCGCGCCGCCGATCGCCACACTCCCATACACCGCCAGCGCCGCCACACCCGCCAGCGCGATCGAGCGCGTGGCGGTGGAGCGCAGCTCGGTGACGGCGATCACCAGCATGCTGCCGTGCAGACGCTCGCCCACATCGGCGAGCGCGCCAATCGCGAACATGAAGATCGCCGGGATCACGCAGACGGCAACCACCGCCAGCACCACGCCGCCGATGATGGTGAGCTTTGGAACGCTCAGCACCAACACGCTCAGCGCGACCAGCAGCGCCACCCCCACCGCCAACAGCCTCACCACGGGGTCGCTGCCGAAGCCGCCCTCCTCGCGGCTCTCGCGGAACACAGCGTCGGCCGGGCGCCCCGGACGCAGATCGATCAGCGGCGGCAGCGAGGCCAGCAGCGTGGCCAACACGCCCGCGCCGACCGCCAGCAGCACCGTGCCGGCGTGAAGGATCTGCTGAGAGCTCAGCGGAAACGCCACCGCCAGATAGAGCGGGACACGGTGGAACAGCGTGTGCGACAGAACATCGCCCAGCGCTACGCCGACGAGCGACCCGCACAGTCCCAGCGCCAACGCCTGGAAGCCGAGGATCAGCAGCACCTGGCAGGAGTCGAAGCCCTGCATGCGCAGATCGGCGATCAGCCGCCGGCGCTCGGGCACGGTGAGCAGCATGGCGTTGAGCGCCAGCAAAAAGCCCACCATCCCTCCGATCGCGGCAAACAGCGAGGTCGACTGGTTGGTGGGCCGCTCGGCGACGCTCAGCAGGCGCAGTTCTTCATCGGCGGGCCCCACGTTCAGCCGTCCGGCCGCCAAACGCCTCAGCTCGGCGGCGACGCGGCGCCCCTGTCCCGGCAGCGGCTTGACCAGCACCTGGGTGACCCGCCCCTGCCGGCCGCTGAGCTGCTGCGCGAATGGCAGCAGCGAAACCGCCACCGTCCCGTCCCTGGTCGCGTTGCCGAGCGCCCCGGCGAGCACCAGCCGCACCTGCACCGAGCGCGATTGACCGGCGGCGAACACCGTCACCGGCGTGCCCTGGCCGGCGCCGATCGCGCCGGCGACTTCGGCGGGCAGGCCCAGCCCGCCCGCCAGCAGCAGCTCGGAGGAGACCGGTTCCCGCTGTGTGAGGACGCCCAGTCTGGCGATGTTGGGGTCGATGCCGATCAGCTGCACCGCCTCTTTGCCGCGCGGGCCGCGTACGGTCACCTGCTGGCGCAGCAAGCCGGCGGCGGCCTGCACCCCCGGCAGCTGGCGCGCACGGGTGACGAACGCTTCTTCGACGCCCGCGCTGGAGCGGGCCACCAGCTGCACACGCGCGGTGCCGATCAGCCCGTGCAGCAGGTTGCCCGCCGAGCTGGTGAGGCTGGCGTTGGCGACCAGCACACCGAACACCAGCGCCACGCCCACAGCTATCCCACCGCCGGCCAGCAGCTCCTGGGCGGTGTGGCGACGCAGACGCCAAGCGTAGAAGCGCAGCAGCATGCCGACGCGCACGCCGAAGATCGCCGGGTTGAGCGATGAGGAGCTCACACCGCGCTTGCGGCCAGCTCCGCGTCGAGACCCTCGTGGAGATGTCCGTCGCGGAGCGTGTGCACGCGATCGGCAAAAGCCCGTGCCTGCGGATCGTGCGTCACCAGCAGGCCGGGGATCTCACGCTCGCGGCAGAGGTCGCGCAGCAACTCCAGGATCTCCCGACTGCGTTTGGAGTCGAGGCTGCCGGTGGGCTCGTCGGTGAGCAGCAGGCGCGGCTCGCCCGCCAGTGCGCGGGCGATCGCCACCCGCTGACGCTCGCCCATCGAGAGCTTGTCGGGCGTGTGCTCGGCACGCTCCAGCAGCCCCACGCGGTCCAGCCACGGGCGCGTCACTCGCCGCGCCTCGCGCAGCGTCCAGCCGTCGCCGAGCAGCTTCAACGCGGCGTTGTCGAGCGCGGTGGCGCCGGACATGAGGTGAAACGACTGGAACACGAAGCCCACGTCGCGGCGGCGGTAGCGGGCGGACTCCGCGGCGGTCAGCTTGCTGATCTCGCGCCCACCCAGCCACACGCTGCCAGCTTCGGGGTCGAGCAACGCCGCGGCCAGCAGCAGCAGCGTGGTCTTGCCCGAGCCGCTGGGGCCGTACAACGCGACCAGTTCGCCCGGCGCGACCGTCAGCGAAACGCCGTCCACCGCACGCACCACCTCGGTGGCGCTGGCGTAGTGCTTGACGAGTCCGCGCAGCTCCAGGCCCACGCTCACGACCCTGCGCGCTCCAGCCCGCCCGGCTGCCGAGGCGTGTGCCGAGGCGGAAACGGCAGCACGTTGGCCGGCTCGCCGCCGGTTTGCAGCAACTCACCGTATCCGAGCTTCATCAGGATGTCGGCGCCCCGCGTCGCGTCGGAGTCCTCGGAGGCGATCACCAGCGCGGCGCGGCAGCGACGGGCGCTGTCCCGCAGCAGCGCGTACAGCTCTTCGCGGTCGCCGAGGCTCGGCAGGGCGGCGGGCTCGTCCACCAGCAGCAACGAGGGCTCGCGCACAAGCGCGCGCGCCAGCATCACCCGCATGCGCTCGCCGATGCCCAGCGACGCCGCGGGATCGTCGGCGTAGTCGGTGGCCCCGGTGTGATGCAGTGCCTTGCGCGCCCCGCAGCGCGCCTCGCTCATAGTCGCCCCGTCGCTCACCAGCGGCAGCGCCACGATGTCAACCGCGCGCTCCCCCTTCGCCGGGCGCCAGACGTCGCTCGCGAGCAGCCCGATCCGCTCGCGCAGCAGCCGGTCGCGCTGCAGCGTCGACATCTCCCGCAGGTCGCGTCCCTCGAACTCGATCCGTCCCGCGTCGGGCGCCTGGATGCCGGCCGCGAGACGTAGCAGCGTCGACTTGCCCGAGCGCCGCCCGCCGAGCACGCCGACGTGCTCGGCTTGGTGGATCTCGAAGGAGACGCGCTCCAGCACCTCGATCCGGCGTCGGCCGTCGGGGTAGCCCTTGCTGACCTCTTGGAAGCGGAGCAGCGGCGCCCCGTCGACAGCTGCGTGGCGCGGCGCGGGCGGTGCGGCGCTACGCGACGCGCGCCACATGCTCCTCGATCCGCCGGCGCGTGCGTTTGGCCCATTCGATCTCGGTACGCAGCTGGGCATCGGCGGCGTCGCGCACGATGTCCATCACCAGTCCCATCCACGAGCGCACTGGCAGCGGCGGGCCGGCGCTCTGGCGCAACAGCTCCAGGCACTCGCGCTCGTATTGGCGCAGCGCCTGGCGCACCTGCGACTCGTCTTGTTCGCGGGCAGCGGCCACCTTCGCCTGGATCTCCGCGCGCGTGGGCTCACGCGGGGCGCGCGTTTCCAACCACGTGCGCAGCGCCCTGGAGGCCTGCTCGGTGGCACTGTAAACGGTGCGCTGCTGGCGCGGGTTGTCGGGGTCGATCTCGACGGCGCCCGCGATCAGGCCGGCGCGCTCGAGCTGGTCGAGCATGCGGTAGAGGCGCTTGGGGTCGATCGCCCACGAGGGGCCCAGGCGCGCCCCCAGGCGCGCCCCCAGGTCGTAGCCGTGGCCGGGGCGCTCCAGCACCAGCCCGAGGATCGCGCCCTTCAGCGGCGAGGAGCCGCGCATCCACGTCCGGTCGGCGGCGGCGTTGCCGCCGCCGGCCTCGTCGGCCGGATCGTGGTCGCTGGTGATCGGGTGCATCCTGCGCATCTTGCTCCCTGCTTCCTTCCCTGGCGGCGGTCCCTCGCGACCGCTCAATTCGCTCTCTGAACGTTACCGCAAAGCGCTCCCAAGTGCAGCGAATTTAAGAACCTTTCAAATAAAATGACGCCTACGCTGCGGCTTGCGGAGCGACCTGCTGAAGCAGTGCGGAGGCGGCGCTGGCGGGGTCGAGACGGCGCTCCACGACCTCCTGCAGCAGCCGCCGAAACATGGGGTCTTCGCGCAGGTCGTCTTCCAACTGCCGGCGCATCCGCGCGGTGGCGATCGCCAACACCTCGTTGTGCAGGTTGCGCCCGCGGCGCTCCTGCAACTGGCCGGCCTCGAGGATGTGCGCGCGGTGCTGGGCGAGGGCGCCCACCAACTCCGCGATCCCCCGGCCCCGGTTGGCCTCGGTCTTGACGATCGGCACACGCCAGCGTGGGTGGGTGGGACTCTCGTCACCCTCGGGCGAGCGGTCGAGGTTGGCGAGCGACAGCACCGAGCGGATCTCGCGCACCATCGTGTCGGTGAGCGGGTGATCGGCCTTGTTGATGACGATCACGTCGGGGATCTCCATCACGCCCGCCTTCAGCGCCTGGATGGAGTCGCCGGAGCCCGGCATCAGCACCAGCACGATGGTGTCGGCGTGGTCGATGATGTCGATCTCCGCCTGCCCCACCCCCACCGTCTCCACGAACACGTCCTGGCGCCCGGCGGCGTCGAGCAGCAGCGCCGCCTGCAGCGCCGCCTCCGACAGCCCGCCCAGCGCGCCGCGGTTGGCCATCGAGCGGATGAACACGCCGCGGTCGAGGAAGTGCTCGGCGAGGCGGATACGGTCGCCCAGCAGCGCGCCCTGGGTGAACGGCGAGGAGGGGTCGATCGACAGCACGCCCACCGTGCGCCCCGCCTCGCGCCGCGCCTTGGTGAGCGCGCCGATCAGCGTCGACTTGCCGGCCCCCGGCGGCCCGGTGAAGCCGACCACCTCCGCGTGGCCGGTGTGCGGGTAGATCTCGCGCACCAGCTCCCATCCCTCGGGGCGATCGTCCTCCACCAGCGAGATCCCGCGCGCCAGCGCGCGACGGTCGCCGGCGAGCAGCCGTTGGGCCAGAGTGGAAGCCATCCTCGAAGTATCTAGGATGCCCGCTCGTGACACGGCCTCGGGAGTGTGTGCGCACATGGAGGTGGATGCGCGCCAACAACATGGTGAGTCGCCACTACGCGGTGCTGGGCGCACGCTGGCTGTGGCTGAAGCTGCGCTGGCGCGGGCGTCTGCGGATGGACGGCATCTGTTTCGTTTGCCCCAACGTGCAGTTTGAGATCGGCCGCAACGCCACCCTGCACATCGGTCGCTGGACGTGGATCGGGCACGGCAGCAAGCTGCGCGTGCACGAGGGCGAGCTGCGGATCGGCGCCAAGACGGTGATGGGCCAGGAGTGCACGATCTCCGCCTACCAGCACGTGTCGATCGGACGCGAGTGCATCGTGGCCGACCGCGTGATGCTGATCGACTTCGACCACGGCGTGGTGGAGGTGGAGCGCCCGATCCGTTTGCAGGGCATCTACAAGCGCGACGTGCGGGTGGGCAACAACGTGTGGGTGGGCTACGGCGCCTGCATCCTGCGCGGGGTGACGGTGGGCGACAACAGCGTGATCGGCACCAGCGCCGTGGTCACCAGCGACGTGCCCGCCAACGCGGTGGTGGGCGGCGTGCCGGCGCGCGTGATCCGCATGCGCGAGGCGCCGCGGACGTTGCGGTGGGAGTGAGCGGCCGCTGCGCCGGGGATGGGCGGCCGGCGGGCGCGGATCAGCCCGCCTGGCCTTTGGCACCGGCCGGCTCCGTTTTGGAGGCCTCGCCGGGCGAGGTGGCGAACACGCCGATCAGCGCGCCGCCGGCGGCGGCGGCAAGCGCGACCATCGCCTTGGAGAGTTCCTTGGTGGTGGTGGCGTAGTAGGAGCAGCTGCTCGCTTCCGGCGTGCAGGGATGCGCGCGAATCACGCCCAACCCCAGCAGCGTGCCGAGCGCGAGCGCGACGGCGAACAGCAGCAGCGGGATCAGGATGCGCGCTTCGGCGGTGATGGCCTTCACGGCGCCAAACCACCCGGCTTCGCCCTGCGCTGCTTTCGGCGCCGTCTTGGCAGCGGCCGCGTGCGCCGCTTCGTGGACTTCGACGGCGGCTTTCAAACCCGGATCGTCCGGACGGACAAGCAGTTCGTCGTTGGCTTTCTGGAGCGCTTCGTGTTGAAGGTTGACGGCGACCGCCGCCGCTTCGTGTCCCTGGCCGCCTTCGCGTAGGGCAGACGCGCTGGCCATCCCAACCAGCGGTGCTTTCAACTGACGGCGCTGACCCTCCACGTCTTTGAGCGCTTTTTGTGCCCCGGCAATCGCAGCCTGCGCCGCTGCCGCGTGCTCGACTTCTGCGACCTTCTTGCGCGCGGCGTCGACGGCCGCGTTGTGGGTAGCGTAGCCGGCGGCGCGCGGCGTGGATTCCCTGCTGCTGCCCGCCCGCGGCGTGGGGATGAGGATGCCGACCAGCGCGCCGCTGAGCGCGCCGCCGATCGCCCACAGTTCTTTGGGCACCGCATGGCCCAGAGCGGCGATGGTGGAGGCGCCGATCAGCATCGTCACCAGCGCGGTACCGACACCTACGATCGCCAGCCCATACGCCTTGCCGTCCCGATTGATCACGCCGGTGCCTCTCCCGTGCAGCTCATGTGTCGGCAGCTATCCCGTCCAGCGGGACACTTCTATCAGAAAGCGAGGTATACCGCGGGGACGGCCCGCATCCGCCTCACGCCGCGGGGAGGGCACCGCCGGCGTGAACGGCGAGGTTGCGCAGCTCACCGGGGTCGGCGGCGGGGCCGGCCGCCAGCGCCCGCTCGACGCCCGCGCGGTGGGCGGCGAAGCGCTCGCGCGCATATGGAACGGCGAGGCCGCGCGACACCATGAACGCCCAGTCGCTGGACTGCAGCGCCAGCAGCTCGCGCACCGCCGCCTCGCCGGCGCGCGGGCCCGCGCGCAGCACCTGAAGCTCGGCGGCGCGGGTGGCGAAGGCGATGTCGGCCACCGACGGGCCCGACCAGGTGGAGAGATCACCGTCGGCGCCCCACGAGCAGGCCTGCCAGTCGGCCGCGTCGCCGGGAAGGGGCGCCGGCGGGTGGCGTGCAAGCGCGTCGTCGAGACGGGTGAGCGCGACGCCCTGGCGGGTGCACTCCTCCACCACGGCCTCCAACCAAACCAGCCCCTCATACCACCAGTGGCCGAGCAGCTCGGTGTCGAGCGCGCACACGACCAGCCCCCCACCGGGCAGCCCGGCGCCGTCGCGCTCCAGACGCCGAGCGACATGCCCAACGAAGTCGGCGGCGTGGTCGCGCGCGAGCCGCACGGCTTGCGCATGGTGGTAGGCGCTGCCGTCGATCGCCCACGGGTTGTGGTGGTGGATGGTGTGATGGTGGTAGTCGCGGTAGCGGCCGTGCGCGGGGTAGCCGCCGTCGCTCCACACGCGCGCGATCGTGACGCGGTCGATCGGCACCAGCACCACCCCCGAGTCGCCCGCCAGCGGGCGCAGGTGGGCGGGCGCGCCGAGCCCCAACCGCGCGGTCAGCTCCACACACACGGCGCGCACGCCGGCGTCGGCCAGCAGCGGCTCCACACACGCCACATGGGCGCACTCTGGCAGCCAGAAGCCACCCCGCCAATCCGGGCCGAAGCGCGCGCGGTGTGAGCGCACGCCGCTTTCGATCTGCGCGCGCAGGCCGGCGTCGCCGGCGAGCAGCGGCAGCACAGCGTGGGTGGCAGCGGAGGTCCACTGCGCGTGGGGGGCGAACGCGCCCAGCAGATCGCCGCCGCGGCGCCCCAGCGCGGCGAGCGCCCGCTCGTAGTCGCCCCACGCCCGCTCCAGCTCCGCGGCGAGCTCCTGGTACCCGCCGGCGCGCAGACCGCGGGAGTCCTCGGTGTGGGTGTGGCGGCGAACCTCGTCGACGAACCGCGCAAACCGCTCCCCCACGCGGGGGGCCTCCAGCTGGTCGCACAGCACCGGGGTGAGCGACACGGTGAGCGGGGCGCCGCGGTCGAGCAGATCCAGCAGCGGCAGGTAGCAGGTGGCGAGCGCCTCCCACAGCCACTCCTCGCCAAACGGCCACGTGCCGAAGCCCTCCACGTAGGGCATGTGGGTGTGCAGGACGATCGCCAGCTCGCCCCGGGGCGGACGGGCGCCGCGGCCGCCGCTCACGCCCGGCAAACCGCCACGAAGTCGAGCGCCCGGTCGAGGTCGCACTGGCCGCGGGGGCGCAGCGCGAAGTCGCGCACGGAGAGGGCGGGGGTGAACCAGTTGTAGAAGCGTTCGGTGATGCCCAGCCGCGGGTGCAGCGTGTCCCAGCCGAGCGCCAGCGCCCGCTGGTGGACGCGCAGCAAACGGGCGTGGAAGAGGCCGAACAGCGCCACCGAGGGGAAGTGGGCGCGGCAGAGGCGCTCGAACTCGGCGGCGCGGTACTCGTGCACGTGCCACGGGTTGTCCGAGCGCGGCGCGCCCTTGGGCGCCAGCGTGAGCACGTTGGGGGTGGAGAGGTACACCACGCCGCCGCGACCCACCAGCTCGCGGAAGTGGACGAGCGCCGCGCCGGGATCCTGGAGGTGCTCGATGGTTTGCAAAAACACCACCGCGTCGGCGGGCGCGGCGAAGGTTTCGATCAGATCGCGCTCGAAGCGCAGGTTGGGGCGCCGGTAGCGCAGGCGCGCGTGCTGGTGGGCCTCGGGGTTGGCGTCCACGCCGACGACGTGCGCGGCGCCGGCGGCGAGCACGTCGGAGCCGTAGCCCTCGCCGCACGCCATGTCGATCACCCGCAGCCCCGCCGCGCGCGCGGCGATCCAGTGATAGACGACCAGATGGCGCTGGTACCAGTAGTTCTCCTCGGGCACGTCGGGGAGCGTGCGCTCGCCGGTGAGCGCCAGCGGCGGCACCCCGTCGGGTTGGTTGCGCTGCACGTAGAGAGGCACCGACACGCCGCGCGAGTATATGGTGCCGGGACCATGACACCGGCGATGAGCGACGAGGAGATCCGCGACGTCAACACGCGCTACCACGATGTGGCGGCGGGGCATTACGACGCCAAGTGGGGGATCGACTTCGGGAAGATCGGCGCCGAGCAGGTGGGCGCGAAAGTGCGCAAGGCGCTGGGCGCGCGGCCGGGTGGGCTTCCGGTGTACGAGCATACGCTTGAGATCGGTGCTGGAACGGGGTATTTCACGCTGAATCTGATGCGCGAAGGGACAATCGCCAAGGCGACCTGCACCGACATCTCACCGGGGATGCTGGCGACGTTGAAAGCCAACGCGAAGCGGTTGGGGTTGAAAGTGAAGACGGTGCGCGCCGACGCCGAGCAGCTGCCGTTCGAGGACGGCAGCTTCGACCTGGTGTTGGGCCACGCGGTGCTCCATCACATCCCCGACCTGCCGACGGCGTTCGGCGAGATGGCGCGCGTGCTGGCGCCGGGCGGCACGCTGCTGTTCGCAGGGGAGCCGTCGCTGTATGGCGATCGGGTGGCGCGTGTGCCCAAGCGCGTCGCCGGCACGGTGGCGCCGCTTTGGCGGGCGGCGTTGCGTGCGCGGCCGGCGCCCCCGGCCGACGGGGGAGCACCCGACGCGGCGTTGGAGAGCGTGGTGGACGTGCACGCGTTCGCCCCCGGCGAACTGCGAGAGCTGGCGCAGAACGCGGGGCTGGAGCAGGTGCGGGTGAGCGGCGAGGAGCTGGTCGCCAACTGGTTTGGCTGGACCAACCGCACGCTGGAGGCGACCGCCGCGCCGGAGGACGTGCCGTGGGCCTGGCGACAGTACGCCTATCGTGGGTATCTGGTGCTGCAGCAGCTCGACCGTCGCCTGTTGGAGTCGCGGCTGCCGGCGGCGATCTTCTACAACCTGATGCTGTCGGCGCGCAAGCCAAACTGAACGCGCACGCCGCCCCGGCCGACGCTGGTACCAACCTTTACAACTGTCGCGGCGGGCCGTCGCAACGGGGCGGATCGCCGTAAACTCTGACCATGGCAGACGTGGTGTACCGCGACTTTCCGCTGTTTCCGCTGGGCATCGTGGCGCTGCCGACTGAGAACGTGCCGCTGCACATATTCGAGGACCGTTACCGCACGATGATCGACGAGTGTGTGGCGCAGCGGCGCGAGTTTGGGATCTTGTGGATGGCTGAGGACGAGTTGAAGCCGATCGGCTGCGCGTGCACGGTGGAGACGGTGCTGGAGCGGCTGGAGGACGGGCGCATGAACATCCTCGCGCGCGGCACGCGGCCGTTCAGGCTGCTGGAGCGCCAGGACGATCTGCCGTACCCCGCGGGGGTGGTGGAGTTCCTCGACGAGCACGACGAGCCAGTGGACCCCGAAGTGGGGTGTGCCACGCGCAAGCTGTATGCGGAGTTGGTGGAGCAGGCCACCGACAACGTGCTGTCGGAGGAGGAGCTGGGGGCGTTGAACGCCTACCGGATGGCGGCCACCGTGGAGTTTGGCGCCGACGCCAAGCAGGAGCTGCTGGAGCTGCGCTCCGAGAATGCGCGGCTGCAGCTGCTGACGATGCTGTTTCGCGCGGCGATCAAACGGATGGAGCTGGTGGAGCGCGCCCGCGCCCACGCCCGCTCCAACGGCAAGGTGCGGTTCGGGTAGATCGCCGCCGAGCGGCCGCGCTCAGGTGGGCAGGTGGCAGAGCTGCTGCTGCACTTCCAGCACCAGCAGAGCCAGGTGGTGCAGCACCGAGGGCTGGTGGAGGGAGTTGTCGGCGAAGCGCACACTGCCTTCGGAGTCGCGCACGTAGTAGCTGAACACCGAGCCTGGGCGCGCCGGCAGTGAAAGGTGCTTGGCGGAGGGCGAGTCGAGTTCTTCGGCGATGCCGCGCGCCAGGATCAGCTGCGGATCGCTCAACTGGTGGGTGGGGCCGCCGTCGCAGCGCACGGAGCCACCTTCGTTGATCAGCACCGTGAGCGTGTGGCGCGGCGCACCGCCGGTGCGCGTGACCACGAACAGGTCGGGAAGCGTCACGCTCTCGCCGCAGCCGGCCGCCAGTGCCGCCAACAGGAGCATGGCGAGGACGGCCGGCACCGCCGCGGCCGCTCGCACGCCGACACCGCCACCCCGCCGCAGCGAGAGTCGCCGCCCGGCAGCTGCCCCCACTGCCGCGGCCCGTCTCACGCCGTCACCGCCACCCCACCGCGACGGGGATCTCCCGCGCCGAGCAGCTGATCGCCCCGACGCTGCACGGCCTGCACGCCGCCAAAGAAGAGGTTGAGCTCGTGGAAGGCCACCACCTCCCGGCCGGCGGCCTCGAGCGGGCGGGGATCGATCCCCGGCTCGACGTAGACGAGACCGTCCTCGTAGTGCGCGCGGGGGGCGCCCACCGCGTCGGCGGCACTGAGCTGGCGATCGACCACCCCCACTATCGTTTGCAGCAGCGCCGAGCGGATGCGGTTGGAGCCAGCGCTGCCCAACACCAGCTCCACTTCCCCCGCACGGGTGACCACCGAGGGGGCCATCATGCTGGGCATCCGCCGGCCGGGCGGGTGGCGGTGGAAGCCCAACGGGTTGAGGTCTTGCTCGCCCATGATGTTGTTGAGATGAATGCCGGTGCCCGGCACGACCAGGCCGGAGCCCTCACCGTTGGTGCAGGTGACGCTGCACGCGCGGCCTTCGCCGTCGAGCACGGAGATGTGGGTGGTCGCGCCCAAGTGGCTCCCATCGCCACTCGCCCCGGCCGCGCCCCGCCGAGCACGCGCGCCGCCCCCCGCCGCCCCGAGGCGCTCGGCCAGAAACCGCTCCAGGAAGCCCTCCTCGCCCAAGCCCTCGACGAACTCTGGCGTGCGCTCGCCCTGGGCGGCCGCCATCGCCGCCACGATCTCGACGAGCGCGGGCGGGCTGGGCCGGCCGTCGAGCAGGCCGAGCGCGTAGGCCAGCAGCGTGCCCCCCGCCGATGGCGGCGGGTTGGTGAGCACCTCACGGTCGCGATAGCCAACCCGCACGGGCGCGCGCAGCCGCGCCCGGTAGGACGCCAGCGCCTCGCTCGCGATCGAGCCGCCGCGCTCGCCCAGCCACCCGCTCACGGCGGCCGCGATGTCGCCCGCGTAGAACGGCGCCGCGCCCTCGACGCCCAGGCGCTCGAGCGCACCGCCCAGCTCGGGGTTGCGCAATACCTCGCCCTCGCGCAGCACGTGCCCGGCGGGCGCCCACAGTGCGGCGCACTCAGGTGTGGAAAGCAGCAGCTCGGCGAGGATCTCCGCCACGTAGGCCTGTCCCGCGTTGAGTGCCACGCCGGCGCGCGCCAGCTCGGCGGCGGGAGCGGCCAGCTCTCCAAGCGCCACCGTGCCCCAACGCGCGATCGCCTCGCACACTCCCGCCGGCGCCCCGTACACCCCGCAGGAGGCCGGCCCGATGTGGAACACCTGCGCGGCGTCGCCGAACGACACGTCGATCGCGCGCAGCTCGGCGGCCGAGCCGTCGGTGGCACGCGCCGGAGCCTCCACGAAGAAGTCGAGCAGCGCCGGCTCCCAGTCGCCGCCGGCCACCAGCAGGTAGCCCCCCGCCCCCAGGCCCGTCAAGAGGGGCTCGGCCACGAACGACACCAGCATCGCCCCCACCGCCGCATCCACCGCGTTTCCCCCTTCGCGCAGCACGCGGGCGCCGGCCTCGGCCGTGAGGGGGTGGCCGGCCGCAACCACTCCTAGCTCGCCACTGCTCATCCGCGAAGACTAGAGGGGCACACCCGGCGGCACCGCGTGTCAGCGTCTCAAGAGCCGCGCAGATCGACCGTTTGCACCGGGAGCTCCAGCGCGAGGATCTCGGGGTCGCCCGTGTACAACGGGACCTGGTGGCGTTCGGCGCTCGCCACACAGAAGGCGTCGGCGTAGGAGATTCCCCTGGCGGCCTTCAACCGCGCGGCGGCCACAACGAGCGGCCAGTCCGGGGCCTCCACGCGGATCGCACGCCGCACCGCCGCGGTCCGATCGTCGGCGACCGCCAAACCGTGGCACCTCACAAGCGCGTAGTACACCTCGCCGAGGTTGATCGAGGACATCATCATCCCCGCACCCATCAGCGCATGCGCACGCTCCGCGCCCGGCTCGCCCCTGAGCACAGCCATCACGACCCACGCGTCGAGAACCCCCTTCAGCGCCAGCGCTCCAGCTGCCCGCGATCCTCACGTTCGCGCTCGCGTCGTTTCTCCCCCATCAGCGTCCGCAGCGGATCGCTCTCCGCCATCGGCAGCGAACCCCACAGATCATCCGCCGCAGGCGCCTTCCATACGCGGATGCCCGCACCCTCTCGCTCGAAGAGCACCTCGTCCCCCGGTTGAATCCCCAGCTCGCTTCGCAGGGGCTTCGGCAGAACCACCTGGCCCTTGGGTCCCACCTTGTGAGTCATACCCTTAGTAAACCACCCAGACTTCCAATAGGGGCCCCTTATGGGAGCTGACGATGCTAGAATCATGCATCGTGAATGATGGTTCCCAATCGGCAGCGATACGGCGCACAACCGTCACCGCCAGGCGCTCATCGCTCGATACGCTCGAAGCCGAGGCGCGCCGGCGCGGGGTCGCCCTGACCGCGGTGCTCGCCGAAGCGATCGAGGAGAAGGCCAGCGCCCTGCACGCCGCGCGTCGCCCCCGCCTTGGGATCGCCCGCTCCACAGACGGCCGCTCCGCCGCCGAGGTCACCGCGCAGCCGATCGCCCAGCCGCCGTCGTAGATGGCCCTGGTGCTCGATACCGGGCCGCTGCTCGCGGCGCTGGACGCAGCCGACCCCGATCATCACCGCTGCGCCACGCTGATTGGCGAGACCTGTGAGGACCGCGTCATACCGATCCTCGTACTCGCCGAGCTCGACTACTGGTGCCACCAGCGCCTCGGCGTCGACGCCTGGCTCACCTTCCTGGATGACCTGCTGGCCGGCGCCTACCGAGCCGAGTCCCCCACACCGGCCGACCTTACCCGCTGTCGCGCGCTCCAGACGCAATACCGCGAGCACTCGCTGGGAGTGGTCGACGCCAGCGTCCTCGCGCTCGTCGAGCGACTCGGCGAGACCCGGCTGGCCACGCTCGATCACCGACACTTCGCCATGCTGCGCCCCGCACACGCGGACGCACTGCAGCTATTGCCGTAGAGAGCCGATCACCCAGGCACGCCGCTCCCGGTCCACGCCGCGGAAGGCGATCCTCGAAAACAGCCGCATCCGCAACGCCTCCTCGGCGAGCGCCTCCACAACGCGCCCGCGCTCAGCCGCGCGGCATGAACTCGGGCACGTCCAGTTCCGCCATCGCCCCGCTGCGGCGCTCGCGGCGGGGCGCCGCGCCTGCACGTTCGGCGCGCGTCACGCGGGGCTCGCCCTCGGGCTCCTGCAGGCGGCCGCGCAGGGAGCCGCGCGAGGTGCGGCGCTCCTGATCGTAACCGGTCGCCACCACGGTCACCCACACCTGGTCTTCGAGCTTCTCGTCCACCATCGCGCCGAAAATGATGTTGGCGTCGGGGTGGGCGGCCTCGGAGACGGCCTTGGCGGCCTCGTTGACCTCCCACAGCGACAGGTCGCGGCCGCCGGTGATCGACAGCAGGATCGAGCGCGCGCCCTCCATCGAGGTTTCCAGCAGCGGCGACTCCACCGCTTTCATCGCCGCCTCCACCGCGCGGTGCTCGCCGCCGGCGCCCATGCCGATGCCCAGCAGCGCGTTGCCGGCGCTGCTCATGATCGTGCGCACGTCGGCGAAGTCGAGGTTGATCAGGCCGGGGAGGGTGACGAGGTCGGAGATCCCCTGCACGCCCTGGCGCAGCACGTCGTCGGCCACGCGGAACGCGTCCACCATCGAGGTCTGCTTGTCCAGCACGCTCAGCAGGCGGTTGTTGGGCACCACGATCAGCGTGTCCACCTCTTCGGCCAGCGCCTCGATGCCCTGCTCGGCCGCTTCCGCGCGGCGCGAGCCCTCGAAGCCGAACGGCTTGGTGACGATTGCCACCGCCAGCGCCCCCACTTCGCGGGCGATGCGGGCGACGATCGGCGCCGCGCCGGTGCCCGTGCCGCCACCGGCGCCGGCCGTGATGAAGATCATGTCGGAGCCCTTCAGCAGCGCCTTGGCGCGGTCGTAATCCTCCATCGCCGCCGCCTTGCCCAGCTCGGTGTCGGAGCCCGACCCGAGCCCGCGCGTCAGCTCGGCGCCGATGTGCAGGGTGATGTCGGCGGTCGATTGCTGCAGCGACTGCAAATCGGTGTTGATCGCCAGGAACTCCACGCCGGCCACCTCGGCCTCCACCATGCGGTTGACCGCGTTCACGCCGGCGCCGCCCACGCCCACCACGCGGATCACCGGCTGGATCACCGGCTGGCTGCCGCCCATCGGGGGGGAGACCGCGGCACGCGACTCTTCGCGGGCGTACACGTCCACGGGGGGGATCTCGCCGGCAGCGACCTCCGCAGGCTCGCCGGCCTTCGCCCTCCTCGCCGCTCGCGGGGCTTTCTCGCCCGCCTCGCCCGCCGCCCTCCTGGCCTTCGCGGCAGTCTCCTCGCTCGCTGCCGCCCCGGCAGCCGTGGCGGCCTCGGGGCGCTCCATCAAACTGGCGGGGATCTCCGCGGAGAACACATTGCGCAGGCGCTCGCGCGGGCTGGGAACCGATGGCTCCTCCTCGGCGCTTGCCGCCGGCTGCTCGGCGGCGGTGGCGGCGGTTGCCGTAGGCGCGGCCACCTCGGCGGGCTCCACCGGCTGATCGCCCGCCTCGGTGTCGGGGAGCGCCCGCTGGGCCGCCTCAGCTGGCTTCTGGTCGTCCTCGGTCTTGCTGAACAGCGCTGCCAGCGGGCCTTCGCGCATGCTGGCACGTTTACTTTGCGCCATTTGCCACCACCTCCTGCTCGGCGCGGCGCGCCACGATCTCCGGCGTGTCGCCGGTGGGCGCCTCGGTTGGAGCAGCGAGCACCTCGGCGGAAGCGGCAGGCGCCATTGAGCCGTGCGCCAGCACCTCCTGCGCCAGCTGGCGGTACGACTGCGCGGCGACTCCATCCGGCTCGTACTTCAGCACCGACATCCCCTTCACCGGCGCCTCGGCGAAGCGCACCGTCTTGCGGATGCGCGAGGCGAACACGCGGTCGCCGAAGTTCTCCTCGAGGATCTCGATCGCCTCCTTGGCGTGGATCGTGCGCGAGTCCACCAACGTCGGAAGGATACCCTCGATGTCGACGTCGGGATTGAGGTTCTCGCGAATCATCGCCAGCGTGTTCTGCAACTGGATCAAACCGCGCATCGACAAATACTCGCACTGCACGGGGACGATCACCTTGTCGGCCGCCGTCAGCGCGTTGATCGTCAGCAATCCCAGGCTGGGGGGCGTGTCGATGCAGATGAAGTCGTAATCCTCGCGGATCGGCTCGAATGCCTTCTGCAGCGAGCGCTCGCGGCCGATCATGGTCGACATCGCGATCTCCGCGCCCGCCAAATCGATCGAGGCGCAGGCGATGTCCACCTCGCGCCGGCGCACCACCTCGCTGATCGGGGTTTTGTACACCAGCACGTCGTACATCGACTTCTCCAGCGTGTCGGGGTCGATCCCCTGCGACATCGTCAGGTTGCCCTGCGGGTCCATGTCCACGCACAGCACGCGGTGCCCCTCCTCGGCAAACGCGGCAGCGAGGTTGAGGGTCGTGGTTGTCTTGGCCACCCCGCCCTTCTGGTTGGCGAACGCGATGACCTTTGCCCTTGCATTCACGGCGGGCTCCGATGCTCGATTGGTATCCGAAAACGAGGGCCGCGGCTTCCCCGGCCCACTGAAACTTGTCCTCGTCGGTATTCGCACGCGCGTGTGCGATTCCTGCATGGTTACGATCCGCGGCATGTCACCGGCAAGCGCCCCACCCCTCGCGCGGCGGCTGCGCGGGAAGCGCGTGTGCATCTGCGCAGGGCCGGGCGGGGTGGGCAAGACCACCACCGCGGCGGCGTTGGCGCTCGGCCTCGCGCGGCGCGGGCAGCGGGTGGCGGTGGTGACGATCGACCCCGCCAGGCGGTTGGCGAGCGCGCTGGGCATCGACGAGCTGGACGACCTCCCCCGGCGGATCGAGCCGGCGCTGCTGGCGGCGCACGGGATCGAGTGCAAGGGGGAGCTGTGGGCGATGATGCTGGACGCCAAGCGCACGTTCGATGCACTGATCGCCCACATCGCCCCCGACGAGCGCTCGCGCGACGACGTGCTGTCCAACCGCATCTACCAGGAGATCTCCGCCGCGGTGGCCGGCACGCAGGAGTTCAGCGCGATCGCCAAGCTGTACGAACTGCACCGCGAGGGCAACTTCGACACGATCGTGCTCGACACGCCGCCCGCGCGCAACGCGCTCGACTTCCTCGACGCGCCGATGCGCATCGCCCGTTTCCTGGAAGGCCGCTCGGTGCGGATGTTCCTCGCCCCCGGCAACCTCGCCGCGCGTTTGGTGGGCCGCGGCAGCGGGCTGGTGCTGTCGATGTTCTCCCGCTTCACCGGCATCGATCTGATCGGGGAGCTGTCGGAGTTTTTCGGGGCGCTGGCCAACATGCTCGACGGTTTCCGCGAGCGCGCACGCACGATCGACCAGTTGCTGCGCGATCCCGCCACCGCGTTCGTGCTGATCACCTCACCCGAGCCCGAGCCGGCGCGCGAGGCGCTGTTCTTCGCCGAGCAGCTGCGCGCCGCCGGGATGGCGCGGGCGGCGCTGATCGTCAACCGCGTCCACAGCGACGGGCTGGAAGGGCACTCGGAGGCGGAGCTGGGCGCGCTGCTGGCCGGACGGCTGGACGCGCGGTTGGCGGCGCGCGTGGCGCGCAACCTCGCCGACTTCGACGTGCTCTCGCAGCGTGATCGCGCCACCGTCGCGCGACTGTCGGACGCGCTGGAGGATCCCGCGCCGATCCTCGTCCCCCACCTAGACGGGGACGTTCAGGATCTCGGCGGTATCGACCGCGTCGCGCGGTTCCTGTTCGCCTGACAGGCGCCCCGCCCTGATCGGGCCCTTCTGCGTGGCGACCTGCTCCTCCCGTGCGGCAACCTGCATGTCTCGTGCGGCGATCGGCCCCTCCTGCGTGGGTTCGCGCGAGACCAGCAACCCGTCGGCGCACGCCGTTAGGTCGGGGGGCAAGTGGCCGCTCACCACGTCGCGCAGCACCGCGCGCAAGTGGCCCGCCAGCTCGGCCACCAGCGCGTCGCAGCTGTCGTGCTCGATCGCCCGGCCCGCGATCACGTCGCGCTCCAGCGCAATCGCCTTCAGCACTCTCCGCGTCAACGCCGGGCGCTCCTCGGGGGTCGCGCAGAGCGCCGCCAACCGGCCGGGCAGCAGGCCGCCGGCGGAGCCCTCCGGCTCCAGCAGCGCACGCAGCGCCAGCAGGTAGTCGCTCAACGCCTCCAGTTGCGAGTTGCGTTCACACCCCATCTCAAAGCGCGCCAGCGCCCATGCCAACTCGGGGCGCCCGATCGCCGGGGCGCGGGTACCCGCCAGCTCGGGGGCCACGGTGGCAAGTCCGTACAGCGTCTCGATCAGCGCCACCTCGCCGGGGTTGGTGAACGCCGCGTCGTCCAGATGCGCCAGCGCACGGCGCAAACGCTCGCGGTCGAGCACGAACTCGGTGTGCTCCGCAAACACCTCCTCCAGCAGCGTCTTCAACACCACTTTGGCGCGCGCCCCACGGTCGCCCCGCCCGATGCGCACGTCGCGCTGCAACAGATAGCGGTCCAGCCCCTGCAAACACTCCAGCAGCCGTTCCGCCACCGCGCAGCTGGGCAGCGCTGCCAGCTCCGACCAGCGCTCGCGGATGAACACGTCGGTGAGCGGGCGGTAGCAGTACAGCTGCGCGCCCCTCCCGCGCGCCGAGCGCGCCTCCAGCTCGAACGGCACCTCCGCGCCGTCGTCCAGCGCCGCCTGCAGATGGTGGGCAGCCGCCGTTACAAACTCTTCGAGGACTGTCTCGAGCTGGCGGGAGCGCACGAACAACTCACTTCGGCGGGCCTCCCGGCGGTCCTGCTCGGCGCAGAGGGTGTTGCAGGTTGGGGCGACGACGGGTGTTCAGGCGGCGACGAGCGCGGCGTCGGCGCGATCGCCACGATCGGCCTGCTCGCCGCGGTCGCCACAACCCTGCACGATCCAGCGCTCACCGTAGGCGCGCATACCGTCGATGATCGGCAGCAGCGCGTTGCCCTTCTCGGTGAGCGCATACTCCACCCGCGGCGGCACCTCGGAGAAGGTTTGGCGCGCCACGATTCCCTCTTCCTCCAGCGCCCGCAGCCGCAGCGACAATGTGCGCGGGCTAATGCCCTCCAGCGACCGCTCCAGCTCGCAGAAGCGCGAGCGACCCTCCGACAGCTGGCGGATCAGCAGCAGCGTCCACTTGCCGCACACGATCTCCGCCGTGCGGCAAACCGGGCATGTCTCGTCTAGCGCCACGCTTTTACTTTACCAAGTGAAGCAGCGGCTTGCGTCAGCGTCGGTGTCGCATCATGTAGCTTCGACCACTCATCCAACCATTTAACGACAACATATTTGTTGTCGGCCGTTGGTTGGCGCTCAAAATCCGTGGGTACCGAATCCGCGCGATGCCGGCAGTGCCTTGCTCCGCGCGATGCCGGCAGTGCCTTGCTCCGCGCGATGCCGGCAGTGCCTTGCTGAGGCACTGCCTTTGCGCTGACGGCCTAGGCAAGCGTCAGCGGCGGCCGGCCGGGCGCCGCAGACGTCGGCTGGCCGCCCCCAGGCTGAGCGCCCGCCGGCTGACCGCCCTGCGCCGCCTGCTCCTGCGCTCGGGCGACATCCTCCATCGTGGTGCCCTTGCGGCCGTCGGCCTGCACCAGCAGCTTGAAGTCGTGCGGGCTGGTCGCCACCCGCAGCGCGTCCTCCTGCGTCACGCGGCCGGCCTGAAGATGCCCGAACAGCGCCTGGTCGAACGTTTGCATGCCGTAGTAGCCGCCCGTTTCGATCACCTCGTGCAGCTTGCCGGTTTGCGCGGGGTCGATGATCATGTCGCGCGCGCGGCCGGTCATCCGCAGGATCTCGCACACCGCCACCCGTCCGCCTTTGGCGCCCGGCACGAGCCGCTGCGAGATCACGCCCTTCACGGTGCCCGCGATCATCGAGCGCGCCTGGGCGTGCTGGTGGGGCGGGAAGAAGTCGAGCATGCGGTTGATCGACTCGGTGGCATCCACCGTGTGGATCGTGGACAGCACCAAATGGCCGGTCTCGGCCGCCGACAGCGCGGTTTGCACAGTCTCGTCGTCGCGCATCTCGCCCACGAGGATCACGTCGGGGTCCTGGCGCAGCACGCGTCGCAGCGCGCGCTTGAACGAGGCCGTGTCCATCCCCACCTCGCGCTGGTTGATCACCGAGCGCTTGTCGCTGTGCACGAACTCGATCGGGTCCTCGATCGTGACGATGTGCTTGCTCGTCGTGCTGTTCATGTGGTCGATCATCGCCGCCAGCGTGGTCGACTTGCCCGAGCCGGTGGTGCCCGTCAGCAGCACGATCCCCCGCTCCTCCTCCGCCAGATCCCGCACCACCGGCGGCAGCATCAGCTCCTCCACCGTGCTGATCTTGTGCGGGATCGCGCGGCACGCCATCGAGATCACGCCGCGCTGACGGAACGCGTTGATGCGGTAGCGCGCGACCCCATTGATTTCGAAGGAGAAGTCGACCTCGTGCTCCTGCGAGAATTCCTGCAGCTTCACCGCGTCGTGCAGCAGGTCGTGCAGCGCGTGTTCGGTGTCCTCGGCGCTCAGCGGCGCCACCTGCTCGTCGGCGGTGAGCACGCCGTCCACCCGGTACAGCGGCGGCGCGTCCACCTTCAGGTGCAGATCCGAGCCGTGGCGTACCACCAGCTCGCGCAGCGCTGCCTGCACGTCGAACATGGGTGTCGCATCGGCACCTCACGCGGGTGCCTTGAGCGCGGTGGTCAGCGACTATGCGACATCGCGCAGCTTCTGCGCCTCAGCGAGGCTTTGCAGCTTCTTCAGCGACTGGTTCTCGATCTGGCGGATGCGCTCGCGGGTGACGTTGAAGGTGCGGCCGACCTCGTCCAGCGTCCGGGGGTGCTCGCCGCCGAGGCCGTAGCGCAGCTCCAGCACCCGCCGTTCGCGGTATGAGAGGTTCTCCAGCGCCTCGCGCAGCGCCTCCTTGGTGAGGATTTCGGCGGCGCGCTCGTAGGGCGACTCGGCGCGCTCGTCGGCGATGAACTGGCCGAACTCCGACTCCTCCTCGTCGCCCACCGGCTTCTCCAGCGACACCGGAGCCTGGGCGGAGCGCTTGATCGAGTCGACCTCTTCGGGGTCGATCCCCGTGACGTCCGCGATCTCCTCGGCGGTCGGTTCACGGCCGAGCTCGGTGACGAGCTTGCGCTCGGCGCGGCCGATCTTGTTGAGCTTCTCCACCACGTGCACCGGGATGCGGATCGTGCGCGCCTTGTCCGCCAGCGCGCGGGCGATCGCCTGGCGGATCCACCAAGTGGCGTACGTGGAGAACTTGAAGCCCTTGCGGTAGTCGAACTTCTCCGCCGCACGCACCAGGCCGAGGGTGCCCTCCTGGATCAGGTCGAGGAAGGGTAGGCCCTGGTTGCGGTAGTTCTTGGCGATCGACACCACCAGACGGAGGTTGGACTCGACCATCTTCTGCTTGGCGTCGAGGTCGCCGCGCTCGATCCGCTTCGCCAGGTCCACCTCCTCCTGGGCGGTGAGCAGCCGCACCTTGCCGATATCCTTGAGGAACAGCTGCAGCGAGTCGGTGGTCATGTCCGGCTTGAGGTCTAGTGCCGCTTTGGCTTTGCGCCGGCCGCGCTTGTCGGGCGCGCGCTCCACCTGCAACGCCGCCGCGGTCGCCGGGTCGATGTCCTCCACCAGCTCGATCTCCGACTTCTCGAGGAAGCCGTGCAGCTCCTCCACGTCCGACTCGTCGAGGTCCAACTCAGAGGTCGCGGTGGAGATCTCCGCGAAGGTCAAAACCCCCACCTGCTGGCCCTTTGCCAACAGGCCCTTGATCTCATCCAGCTCCTGCAGCTCAACTACTGACATCGATTTCCGGCTCCGTTGACCGCTTTTTTCATTGACCCCGCGGGCCGGCCGTCGCCGACGACCCGTGGGCAACCAAGGATCTGCCCATCCGGTCGCGGCTCAGGGCCCCGCCCACCGCAACCGAACATGGACCTTATGCTAACGCGTCGCCGCCGTCTCTCCTTATGCGCGATGATGCCCGCGTGATCGGTCGATGAGCGCGGACGAGCAGCCCGAGGAGGGGCGGACAGGCGCCCATCGAGCGCGGGCGGGCACGCCTGGCCAGGAGCCGGGAGTGCTGAGCAGCCTACCCAGCACCCGCCCGCAACGTCCCAGCGCGCGCCGGGCGGCGGCACGGCAACGCGCGGCGGCCAGGACACTGAGCAAGCCGGCGCAGGTGCGGGTCGAGCCGCCCAAGACGCGGGTCAAACCGGCGCATGCGGAGGTCAAACCAACGGCGGCCAAACCCAAGGCCAAGGCCAAAGCCAAAGCCACCAAGCAGGGCGCTCCTCCTCGGCGTCCGCTCACCACGGCGGCGGCTTCAGCCAAACCTGCGGGCGCCCCGCGGCCCCGGCATGCTCCTGCCGCGCGCACCGCGCCACGCCCAACCAAGTCGACGGAGCCCCCGGTGCCCCGCCAGGGCTTCGAGACCGACGACGCGATCGAGCCGGGGCGTCCGGTGCAGCCGCCCAGCGGCGCCGAGCTGGCGGCCTCGGTGGTGGAGCTGGTTGGCGAGCTGGCGCAGAGCGGACTGTCGGCGGGTGGGCGCGTGCTGAGAGACGCGCTTTCGCGGCTGTCCGGCGGCTGACTCGCGGCAGCCCGCGCAACGTCCGGGCGAGCTATGTATACTTCCGCGCCACGCCGAACCGTCGCGACTCCGGTCGTGGCGGGCGGGGGATCCATTGCGGGTCGAGACGTTTCGACTCGCGGGGGCGAATCGGCCCATCGAGGGCCGTAGCGCCATCAGGCGCGAGCCCGTCAGCTCACCTCGTAGGCGTACGACGACGATTATGCGCACCGCTTTCTTCAAGCACGCCTTCGTGGCGACCGTGATGGCCGCGTCCCTCAGCCTGGCTGTGTCGACCGCGCTGGCGCTGGCCGATGGCTCCCCGTCGGGGGGATCCCCTTCAAGCGAATCCGCTGCAAGCGGCTCCCCGTCGGGCGGGGCGGCGCCGGCGCAGAGCCCGTCCCACAGGCGGGCGATCGCCACCTGGTATGGCCCCGGGCTCTACGGCCACACCACCGCCTGCGGGCAGAAGCTGACGCCGAAGCTGGTGGGGCTCGCCAGCCGCACGCTGCCGTGCGGGACGCTGGTGCAGATCTCCTACCACGGCCACCAGCTCACCGCACCGGTGCTGGATCGCGGGCCGTTCGCCCACAACGGCGCCATGTGGGACCTCACCTCGGGGGCGGCGCGGGCGCTGGAAATCACCGAAACCGTGCGGATCGCCACGCAGGTGGTGGGCAGCCTTCCCAACGGCCCGACGCTCGGCGAACCGTCGCTGGCGAACACTCCCTCGCCGGCCACCGCCTCCGGTCCGCTGGCGGACACGCCGGCGACAGCGCAGCCCGCCGCCACCGGCGGCGCCGCGAGCTAGAGGCCTGGGACGCTAGGCGCGATCCCAGCGCTCTTCGATGTGGCCGAAGTGCCAGACGGCGAGCGCGACCGCCCAGGTCACCAGGAACAGCCCGACGATCACAAAGCCGAGCGAGTTGATGTCGATGCCCTCCAGCCAGCTCCAGAAGGCGCCGGAGAGCTGCAGCCGCTGGGCCAGCAGGCCGCCGAGCTCGACCGTCCCGATGACCAGCGCCACGACCACCGACAAGCCGGTGACGGTGAGGTTGTAGAAGAGCTTCCGGGCAGGCTTCGAAAACGCCCAGCCGTAGGCGAAGTTCATGAACGAGCCGTCGATCGAGTCCATCAGCGACATGCCCGCCGCGAACAGCACCGGCAGGCAGAGGATCGCGTACCACGGCAGGCCGGCGCTCGCGGCCCCGCCGGCGAGCACCAGCAGCGCCACCTCGGTGGCGGTGTCGAAGCCGAGCCCGAACAGGACCCCCACCGGATACATCTGATGCGGCCGGCTGACCGCTTTCGCCGTACGCCCGAAGATGCGGTTCATCAGCCCCCGGCGCTCCAACCGCCGTTCGAGCGTGGCCTCGTCGTAGGTGCCGCGCTGCATCTCGCGCACCACCCCCACGATCCCCACCAACACCACGATGTTGAGCGCCGCGATCAGATACAGGAAGGTGCCCGACACGGTGGTGCCGACCCAGCCGGTGACCTGATGCAGCTGCGAGTGATCGTTCTTGACCGGGCCGCTCAGCGACCTGACGCCGAGCGCCAGCAGCAGCGCCAGCAGGAACACGATCGTGGAGTGCCCCAGCGAGAACCAGAAGCCGACGCTCAGCGGCCGTTTTCCCTCCGCCATCAGCTTGCGCGTGGTGTTGTCGATCGCCGAGATGTGGTCGGCGTCGAAGGCGTGCCTCAAGCCCAGCGTATAGGCGGTCATGCCGGCGCCCACCGTGATCGCCCCCGCACTGGCAAGGCCGTGGCTGGGCGCCACGAACGCGATCAGGGTGACGAAGCCGAGCACGTGCAGCCCTACCACCACCAGCGCCATCGTCACAAGCGTGCGGCGCTGACCGCCGTCAAGCGCACGCAGCGCGGGCAGCACGCCCACACGCCCGCACGCGCGCGCCGTTTCCGACCCGCGCGTCACAGGCGGCTCCCTCCCGGCGACACTGTCCGCAGCTTCGGCGCCCTCACAGGAGACTCCCCCCGGGCGGCACTATCCACAGTTTCGGCGCCAGCTCCATGAGCGTCTCCGGGTCGAGCTCGCCCACCGTGGCGACGCCCTTGCGCTCCATCGTCAGCGCGAGCTCTCGCCATGCGCGCGCGACAGGCGCCACACGTGCCATTGGGCCCCAGCCGACGGTCATCCGCAGCTGATCCGCCTGCATCTTGGCGTCGGACAGCGTGAGTTCGCCGAACCGGCGATTGGCCTCACCGGCGAACACTTGCCGGTTGACGATTTCCTCGAGCTGTGTGGGAGTCGCGGGAGCCATCGCTAGGCCGCCCCGTGGACGGCGGCAATCGCAGCTTGGCCGTAGGAGATCCCACCGTCGTTGGCGGGCAGCAGTTCAGGGACCAGCACCCTCAGGCCTACCCCGTCGAGCTCCATGATGGTCGCCTCCAGGAGCTTGCGATTTTGAAACACGCCCCCGGAGAGCACGACGATCTCCACCCCTTGCGTGGAGGCGGCGCACGTCAGTGCTTCGGCGGTCACATGAGCGATCGTCGCGTGGAAGCGGCTGGCGATCGCGCCCGCCGCGATGCCCGCGCGTAGCTCCCCGACAATTGCGAGTAGCGTCGCGCGGGGGTCGATCGTGAGCCGCTCACACCCGCTCAGCTCGATCGGATAGCGGCCTCGCACGCGTGGATCGCACGCCGCCTCCAGCTCGACCGCGGCCTGGCCCTCGTAGTTGACGCTCGCCCGCAGGCCGCATAGCGCGGCCACCGCGTCGAACAGGCGTCCCATGCTCGTCGTGAGCGGCACGAGTGGATGGGCGACGCTCGGCTGGCTGTGCGCAAGCCGGCACATCTGGCCCCATGCACGCTCCGACACGCCGCCGCGGAGCGTCGCCGGGAGCGGGGGCTCGTCTTCGAGCAGGCACAGCCATGCGCAGGCTATCCGCCACGGCTGTTCGATCGCCTTGGCGCCACCCGGCATCCCGACCGCAAGGAGGCTGCCCACTCGCTGGCAGCCGGCCAGGTCCCCGTAGAGGATCTCTCCGCCCCACAGCGTGCCGTCGGCGCCGTAGCCGCTGCCGTCGAAGATCGCGCCCACCGCCTGCCCTGTCTCGCCGTGCTCGGCCAGGCACGCCGCCAGGTGCGCGTGATGATGCTGCACGCCGATCAGCTCCACCCCATCGCGCTCGAGCGCGTACTTGCTCGACAGATACTCGGGGTGCAGATCGTGGGCGACGATCTCAGGGGACACCGCGAACAGGCCTTCGAAGTGCTCGATCCCCTCGGTGAACGCTCGCAGCGTCTCGTAGTTCTCGAGGTCGCCGATGTGATGACTGACCCACGCGCGCCCGTCTCTGGCCAAGCAGAACGTGCTCTTCAGCTCCCCCCCGCACGCGAGCAGCGGCTGTGCGGCGCCCACCGGCAGCGGCAGGGCGGACGGCACGTAGCCGCGAGATCGCCGCAGGAACCCGGGCCGCGGCCGGCCACCGCCGGCCACCACGCGCACGACGGAGTCGTCGGTGCGCGTGTGGATCGGACGGTCGTGCACCAGGTATAGGTCCGCGATGCCGGCCAGCCGCTCGAGCGCGTCGCCGTCGCGGTAGGCGATCGGCTCGTCCGAGACGTTGCCGCTGGTCATGACCAGCGTCGCGCAGCCGCCCTCGGCGTCGGCGCAGTCGGCGAGCAGCAGATGGTGCAGCGGCGTGTACGGGAGCATCACTCCCAGCTCGGGAGCGCCGGGAGCAACAGCGTCCGCGACGGGCGCGCCCTTGCGTCTCGATGCGAGCACGATCGGCCGCTGCGGGCCGCTCATCAGCGCCCGCTCGCGCTCGCCGCAGGCGATCAACGACGCGGCGCTCGCCGGCGAGCGCGTCATCAACGCGAACGGCTTGTCCTCGCGGTGCTTGCGGGCCCGCAGGGCGGCCACCGCGCGCTCGTCGTCGGCGCGACAGGCGAGGTGGTAGCCGCCGATGCCCTTGATCGCCACGATCGCGCCCGCGCGCAGCGCCGTCGCGGCCAAGGCGATCGCGTCCAACGACGGGGCGTGGTCGGGATACGCGGTGTGGTTGGAGTCCACACCGCGGCCGGAGCACGTGGTGCCGTCGGCGCGCAGCAGCGACAGCGACGGACCGCAACGCGGACAGGCGTTGGGCTGCGCGTGAAAGCGCCTGTCGGTGGGATCGTCGTACTCCGCCTGACAGTCGGCGCACATCCCAAACGCGCGCATCGTCGTCCGCGGGCGGTCGTAGGGGACGCCGATGACGATCGTGAAGCGCGGCCCGCAGTCGGTGCAGTTGATGAACGGGTAGCGGTAGCGGCGGTCGCTCGGATCGTTCAGCTCCCGCAGACAGGCCGCGCAGGTCGCGCTGTCCGGCGTCACCGGCGCGTCCACCTCCCCGCCGTGCGGGCTGGGGAGAATCGCAAAGCGCGTCTCGCCGGTCGGCTCGCAAGCGGTGCTCACCACCCGCTCGAGCACCGCCAGCGGCGGCGCCTCGGGCTCCAGTCGCGCGAGGAACCGCTCCACGTCAGCCCCGTCCCCCTCCACCTCCACCAGCACCCCGCGTGCATCGTTGAGCACATATCCGCTCAAACCGAGCTCGTCCGCAAGCCGGTAGACGAAGGGCCTGAAGCCGACGCCCTGGACCGTGCCGGACACCCGCACCCGGTCGCGGCGCCGCTCGCGGGGCGCGCGCGCCCGAGGTGGCGGGCGCGAGGCGTCGGGTCGGGCCGCCAGCCGACTCACCCCACCAGCTCCCGCAGCGTGTGGTAGGCGCTCGCCTGCGCCTCCTGGATCCTCGGGATGTGCTCCGAGCGGGTGACCACCACGTGATCGGCGAGACGCTCCTCGGCGATGCGCCCACCGTCGTAGCCAACCATCGCGATCGTCGCCAATCGCTGGCGCCGCGCCTGCGCCAGCGATTCGATCACGTTGCGCGAGCTGCCCGACGTGGAGAGCGCCAGCAGCGTGTCGCCGGGCTCGCCGTAGGCGATCACCTGGCGCGCGAAGATCGCCTCGACGCCCACGTCGTTGGCGATCGCGGTCAGGATCCCCGCATCCTCGCTCAGATCGATCGCCGGCCGACACCGTCGCCCGCGCGCGCCGGAGCGGAAGTCGGCGACCACGTCCATCGCATCGGTCGCCGAGCCGCCGTTGCCGAGCGCCAGCAGCTTGCCGCCGCGTTCGAGCCCGGCTCGCAGCCTCGCCGCCGCCTGCGTCAGCGTGGCGCGATTGTCGTTCAACGTCTGGACGCGGAGCGCCCCCACGTCGCGGGCCTTGGCCAGCACCGAGCGACGTACGTCCTCCACCACCGGCTCCAGCTCGCGCTCGCGCTCGTCGAGGAACGGGTAGAGGAAGCTCGCCGCCCCGATCTCGTGCGTGGGCCGCGGATCGCGATCCGCCAGCAGCCCCCGGTGCTCGAAGAAGACGTGCACCAGCTCCCACAGCACGTGATAGAGCGTCTCGATCAGCTCCTGGCGGATGTAGGGGTCTTCAGATGGTGGTGGGAACTCGTACTCCGCGCCGGCATGCGCGCCGGCGATCGTCAGGCAGCTACGGGCGCGCGCGAGCGCCAGGGCATGCGCTGCCTGGCCATCGTCTTCATCCGCGCCGAACGCGATCACGATGTCATCCGCGCGCGCCAGCGGCATCAGCTGCGCGGCGAGCTCGCCGCCGGCCCCGTCCAGCGCGAGCGCCGGCAGCGCGCGCTTGCCGACGATCACGGGGTGCACGAACTCGACCGCCACGTGTCGTGCGTCGGAGCGCGCCGCGGGTGGGCGGCCCACGGCGAGCAGGCGTCCCGCGCGCGCAAAACGCTCGGCCATCAGGTGGCACAGCCGGGCCAGCCGCTCCGCGTGCTCGTCGAAGAAGCGGCTGTTGGCCTCGGTGCGCTCAGCGAGCAATGTGTTCAGGCGCTCGTCCTCACGCTCGTCGGCGGAGAGCGCCGTCTGCGTCACGCGATCGCCTCCTCTCGCAACGCGACGTCCCGCAGCCAATCGCGCCAGGCGCCCACTCCCTCGCCGGTGCGGGCACTGAGAGACATCATCCCGACGCCGGGATGCACCTGATCGATGTTGTAGAGCAATCGCTGCAGGTCAAACTCGAGATGGGGCAGCAGGTCGACCTTGTTGACGATCACCAGCTCGCACGCACGGAACATGAGCGGGTACTTCAGCGGCTTGTCCTCGCCCTCGGTTACCGCGCACACCATCACCCGCACGTCCTCCCCGAGCCGAAACTCCGCCGGGCACACGAGGTTGCCGACGTTCTCGACGATCAGCAGATCGATCTCCGCGAGTGGTATCGACGGCAGCGCCGAGCGCACCATGTTGGCGTCGAGGTGGCACTCGCCGCCGAAGCCCGCATCGGTGTTGATCTGCGTCACCGGAACGTGCATGCTCGCCAGGCGCTCGGCGTCGAGCGAACCCTGCACGTCGCCCTCCAGCACGCCCACACGCACTCCGGGGAGATCGTGGACGACGCGCTCGAGCAGCGTCGTCTTGCCCGCGCCGGGGGCGCTCATGAAGTTGACCACGCGCACGGCGTTGCGGTCGAAATCGGCGCGGTTGGCCGCGGCGATCGTGTTGTTGGCGTCGAGCGCCTCCTCGACGACCCTCACCTTCAAACGGTGCATACCGCCTCCTCCTCCACCTCGATCGATTGGACTTCGAGCTCCCCGCCGCCGGCAACCGCCACCTCGGCGCCGCCGCACGTGGGACAGCGAAACGCCGGGATCTGCACGTCCCACTGCCGCTCGCACACCAGGCAGCGCAGCCGTGCGCCGACGCGCTCCTGCTCGAACTGCGCCCCCTCGCAGAGGGTGCCGCGAGCGACGATCTCGAAGTAGAAGGCGAGCGTCTCCGGCACCACCTGGCGCAACTGCCCCACACGCAACTCGACCCGTGTCACGCGGCGGCCGGCGGCGTGCTTAACGACCGTGTTGAGGATCGCCTCACTCAGCGAAAGCTCGTGCAACGACCTCCACCTCCACCCAGCCGGCAGGCCGGATCGGCCTGCAACTCCCCTACCGTCTCGATCACCAGCTCGACCGCACGCTGGAGCGCGTCCTCGACGCGTGTAGAGAGGCCCAACCCCAGCTCCTCCACCTCGGTGGGCTCGCAGGCGATCACGATCACCAGACCCGGCCAGGCGCCGATCGAGCGGACGAAGCGCAACACCGTCTGCGGGTCCATGCCATGCGGGTTGATCAGCTCCCCGTCCTCGATCGTGCCGCCGACCGACTGCTCGTCGGCTTCCATCACATACAGCGTTCCCGGCTCCCCGCCCTGGCGTGACACGTCGAGAATCACGAGCGCGTCGTAGCCGCGCATTACCTCGTACGCCAGATCGAGCCCGCCGGTACCCGCGTCCATCACAACCATGCCCTCGGGCAGCTCGCGCTGAGCGAGCCGCCGGGCGACCGCGCCACCGAAGCCGTCGTCCCCCAGCCAGTGGTTGCCGACGCCGGCGACGAGTATCTGCCCGGTGCGCTCATCGCCGGCCATCGCCGCACAGCTCCAGCTCGGGGGCGAAGAAGTACAGGTACCGGCCCGTGTCGCGCATCAGATCCTGTCCGGGGTCCCCGTCGATCGTCACGCCGAAGTGGACCTTGCCGTCGTAGTCGGTGAGGATGCGCTCGATCGTGGCGCTGCGGCCTTCCAGCATGCGCGCCTGCAGGTCGGCTTCGCGACCGGGCTTGATCAGCACCGTGGCGCCGCGGCGGAACACGACGCCGTCGACGCTCGCGGCCTCCTCGCCGGCGCGCGGGTCGTGCAGCCCCACCGGCTCCTGCGGAGGCTCCGTGGTGTAGGGGTCGCGCGCAGGCTGCTGTCCCCCGGGCAGCGGGTCGCGCAGGGGCCGAGGGGCATCCCTTGGCCGCGGGTCGCGCAGGGTCACGCGGCCGTGCAGCGCGAGGATGTCCTGCGGAGAGCTTGCGGCGGCGCGGGCGACCATCGCGCTGACCGCTGGATCCTGACGCCCGATCTCCTCGCGCTCGGCGTCGCTGAGCGCGAGGACGTGCAGCAGCAGCGCCTCCTCGATCTCGGTCGAGTCGAACAGCGCGCCACGGCTCTCGGGCGCTATTTGGGGGTGGTCGGGGAGCACGATCGTCGTCCCGATCACGGCGTCGTCGCGCGCGGTCGCCAGCACCGGGAACGTGTTCGTGCTGCCACAAGGGCGCTCCAGCGGCGAGATGAAGTGCCCGCCTCGCACCCGCATCACCGGATGGCTTGAGAGCAGCGAGCGCCGCAGCGCCGCGGCCCGGTCGAGGCCGCTGGAGACGGCCGTCCTGTTCTCGACGCGCAGCAGCGTCTGGTAGCGACGCTCCACCCCCGGACGCTCCACCCCCGGATGTTTCACCCCCGAGCCTGCTTGGAGCTCGCGCGCCGACAGCCCCAGCCAGACGCACAGCGTCAACCCCTCGGCGGTCTGGAGCAGCACCTCGCGCTCCACCGCGCAGCCCGCGAGCGCGCCAACCATCGCACCGGGCAACGCCAGCGTCTCGGCGCGCGCCTGGTGACGCGCTCCCGTGGCGATCAGGCAGCGCAGCTCGGCCTCCAGCACCGCGTCCGGTACGGCCTCCAGCACGCAACGCAGCTCGAGGTGGTCGAAGGTGCTCGGCAACGCCCGCGCATAGGCCGGCGGGTACACGATTCCGAACGGCGTCGGGGTCGCGTTCTTGGTCGCGCCGGGTGTGTAGGGGTAGAGCGCATAGCCCTCGTAGAGCAGCGAGTCCAGCAGCTGCTGGAGCGGCTCAGGCATCGCCGTGCGCCTCGCTCAGTAGCGCCTGCACGCAGGCGTCGATCGTGGGCAGGCCGCGATCGAGCTTGGCGCGCTGGAGCGCTCGGAACGTCTGCACGCCGAGCGCCACCCAGCCGGTGTCGGGGTAGTAGTGCTCGATTGTCTGCCGCCACACCGAAACGGGCATGCGAAAGTCGGTCGACTTCGTCCACGGCACCAGCACCATCTGCAGGCCGCCGTCTGGCCCGCGGTAGTAGACGGTGCCGTTGAAGTGCAGCGCGAGCGGCGCCACGCCGTCGGGGAGCGAGTGCAGGTACTTGGCGGCGGCCAGCTCGAGGTCGTAGTGACAGGCGATCGGCACCGTGATCGTGACGGCGCCGGTGAAGGCGGGCACCACCACGTCCAGTTGCGACCACACGAGGCTGCGCGTGGTCACCGCCCAGCGCTCGGGGGCGCCGAACAGCTCCACCAGGCGCGCGCGGGTGGCCTCGTCGTAGCGGCGACGGGCCGGCTCGATCATCAGCTGGATGGTGAGCGCGATCATGTACACCTGCCGGCCGCTCGGCTCGCGCACCTGCAGGTCGAGCGCGAGCATCGGCGCCGCCGCGTGGCGTACCGGGTGTGCCCCCAGCACCTCGAACTCGGGCTCCGGCACGGGCGGAGCTGACTCGTCGCGGGTCACAAACGGGTACGTGGCGGCGGACCTCACGCCGGCACCGCCTCCCCGCGTAGCCGCTCGAAGAACTCGGCGATTGCGCCCTGCACCCGCGAGCCGCCCGACAGACCCTCCCAGTTGGCCTTCACCATCCCGGTGAGCTCATAGCACCTGTCGATCGGCGCAATCGCGTAGAGCGGCGGGTCGGCGAGCCGGTTGACGACGAGTCCCTCGATGTCCCCCTCCAGCCCCGCAAGCGGCGGGTTGAGCTCGCACATGCGCTGCCAGGACTCGAAGTGCAGCTCGCTCTCGGTCGCCCCACCGGGGCTCGGATACATCGCGACCACGCAGCCGGTCACCGTGGAGCTCATGAAGAACGCGAGGCCGATCGGGATCTGGAAGCTCGCCCACAGGTCGTCGGGCAGGTCGAGGTCGGCCAGCCACAGCGTTCGCGCGCCCGTCGGCCGGTAGTCGCCCTCGCCCGAGCGCATCCCCCAGCAGCTCTCGCAGGCGCACACGATCCGGCGCTCCGCCAGCTGCAGCAGGTGGCGATGATCGGCGGGTATGTCGACGCCGCAGATGTCGCACAGCCCCTCGTGCGCGCCGCCCGTTCGCGTGGCAGGCGAGCGGCTGTCGAGGATCGGCATCGCGCGTCCAGCCGGGCGCGCCGGCGGTTGCGAGCCCATGAGCGGCAGCCCGTTCCCCACCGGGCGCGCCGGCGGTTGCGAGCCCATGAGCGGCAGCCCGTTCCCCACCGGGCGCGCCGGCGGTTGCGAGCCCATGAGCGGCAGCTCCACCCCCACCGGGGCGCAACCGCCGGCCGGGATCGGGAGGCCCGCGCCGGCGGCCGCCTGCGGGGTGACGCCCTCGACCTCGAGTCCTTCCAGATCCGGTGCCCGCTCCTCCAGGGCCCCCTTGATGGCCTGCTCGAGCGTGACCGTCGAGGCCGAGCAGTGCGAGCAGCTGCCCTGCAGCCTGATCCTCGCTACGCCTCGCTCGAGCGAGAGCAGCTCCACGTTGCCGCCGTGCGACTCCATGTAAGGGCGCACCTGCTCGAGCGCGGCGCGCACACGCTGCTCGAGCGAGACCGGATGCAGGTCGTGGATCAGCAGCAGCGTCGCCACCAGCGGGTCCTCGGCCAGGCTGGTCGCGATCCGCGCGCCGGCGTCGCCCGCCGCGAAGAGCGACTCGACCACCGCGCGCAGGCCGCCGCCGTACATCTGCGTCACGGCCGCCACCAGCTCCTCCGCGAGCCGGCGCGTGGCGGAGTCCTCGCTTTCCTCCAGACGGCCTTGGAGCTCCTGCACGCGGGCGAGCAGCTGCTCGGGCGCCTCGCGCTCGCCGGCGGCCGTGGCGGTGGCGTGCATCTGACTACGCCAGAGCCGTGGGCGTGTGCATCACCTTGCGCACCCGCCCCTTGCCGGTGTACATGTGCACGCCGCACGGCAGGCACGGGTCGAACGAGCGCACGGTGCGCATGATGTCGACGCCCTTGAACTTGTCCGGGCCGTTCTCCTCGAAGATCGGGGTGTTCTGCACCGCGTCCTCGTAGGGGCCGGGGGTCCCGTACACGTCGCGGGGGCTGGCGTTCCACGGCGTCGGCGGGTACGGCTGGTAGTTGGCGATCTTGCCGTCGCGAATCACCATGTGATGGGAGAGCACGCCGCGCGCGGCCTCGTGGAAGCCGACGCTGACGGCCTCCTGAGGCACGGTGAACTTGTTCCAGCTCTTGGTGCGACCCGCCTGCACCTCCTTCATCGCGCGCTCGAGGTTGTGCAGCGCGATCAGCGCACAATAGGCTTGGTGATAGGTGCGCGCGCGGTCGCGCTCCACCGCGTTGGACTTCTCGGGCACCTTCCACTCGAGCTCCATCTCGGGCAAGTTGGGGGAGCGCGGCAGCACCATCTGCAGCGAGTGACCGGTGGCCTTGGCGTAGCCGAAGTCCACCAGTCCCGCCTTGGCGGTGCACCACTGGCGCGCGAACGGACCGCCACCGGTGTCGCAGCAGACGTGCGTGTCGGTGCGTTTGTCGTAGATCCGCGGCGACACCACCCAGGTGTACTTGTCGGTGAAGTCGCGCTTCTGCGGACGCGGCAGCGTGACCTTGTTCCACGGATGGTGCTTGTCGACCGGGTTGCCCAGCGGGTCACGGCTGACGAACGTCGGCTCGCTGTCCCAGGAGTCGAAGTAGGAGGAGCCGAGCAGGATGCGGATCATCAGGTTGATCTCCACCAGATCGGTGGACACCAGCTCGCCGCCGATCGCCACGCCGGGGGTGATGTAGCGCCGCCGGCCCCAGTCGGTCATGTGGCGGTAGTCGTAGTCGACGTAGTCGGGGTCGTCGAAGGAGCCCCAGTTGACGAGGTTGGTCTCCCGATAGCCCACCATGTCGTAGCCGGGGAGCTCCTGCAAGAAGAAGTCGTAGAGATCGTCGTGCAGCGGCACGCTGCGCTTGACGTAGTCGAAGTAGCGCATCAGCCGCACGTAGTAGTCGGTGCAGGTTTGGTGGGTGATGTCGGCGCTGCAGCCGCCCGGCATGATCGTCGAGGGGTGCGTGTGACGACCGCCGAACAGGCAGTACATCTCGCGCGTGTAGCGCGCCACGTGCAGCGTCTCCAGGTAGAACTCGCCGGTGAACGGGTTGAGCGCCCGCATGATGTCGGCGATCGTCTTGAAGCCGTGGACGTCGCTGCCGGGCGCCGGCGTGCGCTCGGCCTTTGCCAGCAGCGTGGGGTTGGTTTCTTTCACCATCTGCTCGCAGAAGTCGACGTTGGCCATGCAGTCGTTGAAGATCGCGTGATCGAACATGTAGTCGGCGGTCTCGGCGAGGTTGAACGCGAAGTCGCCGAGCTTCGGCGGCTTCACCCCATAGGCCATGTTCTGGTTGAGGCATGAGCACGTGCAGTGGTTGTCGCCGCAGATGCCGCAGATGCGGCTGGTGATGAAGTGCGCGTCGCGCGGGTCGATCCCCTTCATGAAGATGTCGAAGCCGCGGAAGATCATCGAGGTGCTGTAGCACTTGAGCACCTGCTGATTGGTGAAGTCGATCTCGGTGTGAATGCCCAGGCTGCCGACGATCCGCGTGATCGGATCCCACGACATCTCCTTCACCATCACTTTGGTGCGGGTAGGTGTTTCAGTTGCCATCAGTGTCTCCTAGCTTGTGGTTCTTTGCGCCGCGCGATCGGTTGGCGCTCACCACCGCTCACGTAGCCGCCGGTAAGCACCTGGCCGCCCTCACCACCGCTTCGCGTAGCCGCTCGTCAGCACCTGGCCGCGGCGGCGCCAGTCGGGCTCGACGTCGTAGTCGTTTTTGATGTGACGCCGGCGGAAGTAGCGCACCAGCGGGCCATAGGTGTACTTGGTGACGTCCGCAGCCACGTCGCCCCACTTGTCGGGGTCCATGAACGGCATGAACTTGTCGGGGAAGCCCGGCATCGTGCAAGCCATGCAGATGCCGCCGACATTGGGGCAGCCGCCGATGCCGTTGACCCAGCCGCGAACCGGCACGTTGCACTTGACGACAGGGCCCTTGCAGCCGAGCTTCACCAGACAGCGATGATCGGAGCCGTATTCGGTGGCATATTCGCCCTGCTCGGTAAACCCGGCGCGATTGCAACCCTCGCGCACGGTGCGCCCGAACAGCCACTTGGGTCGCAGCGCCTCGTCGAGCTCCGGCGCGGGCGCGAGCCCCGCCAGGTGCAGCGCCAGATACAACAGTACCTCGGTCATGTTGTCGGGCTGGGCGGGGCAGCCGGGAATGCAGACGATCGGCAGGTTGGCCTTCGAGCGCCAGCTCCAGCCGAGATAGTCGGGCACGCCCATCGCGCCGGTGGGGTTGTTCTTCATCGCGGGAATCCCCCCGTAGGTGGCGCACGTCCCCACAGCCACCACCGCCGCCGCCTTCGGGGCGAGACGGTCGAGCCACTCGTTCATCGTGATCGGCTGGCCGTTTTCGGGGTTGACGGCGAAGCCCGTCCAGTGGCCTTCGCCGTTGATCTCCTCGTTGCCGAGCGAGCCCTCGATCACCAGCACGAACGGGTCGAGCTTGCCCTGTTCGGCGTCAAACCACGCCTGCGCGTACTCCTGCCCGACGGCATAGTCGATCACCTGGTTGTGGATGATCACCTTGGGCATCCCCGGAATCGCCTGCAGGACAATGTCCTCGAGGCTGGGATTGGTGGCCGAGGTCATCGCGACCGAGTCGCCCTCGCAGCTCAGGCCGGTGGTCATCCAGAGCACGTGGGCGGTCACCTCCTCGGTTTGCTTGTGCTGCGCGAATGCTGTGATCGCCATCGCTGCTCCTCCTCGTCGTCGTCCTCGGTCGCTCTCTCTATCTCCGTCGCTTCTCGCTATATCTCCCGCCGATCCCGTCTTGCGCTCGTCCATTGCGCCCGTACCGCTCAGCAAATCCGCGGCAGGGGGTCGCCCACCAGTTGGTCCATCACCCGGCGTCCGCCGAAGCTCGTCCGCACCAGCACCATCCCGGGCGGCTCGCCGCGCACCTCGCCGATCTCCGCCGCCGCCTCGCATCCCGGTACCCGACGCAGCGCCGCCAGCGCTTGTGCGGCCCATTCGGGAGCCACGAACGCGAGGAACTTGCCCTCGTTGGCGACATACATGGGGTCGATCCCGAGGATCTCCGCCGCACCCGCCACCGCCGCCTGTACGGGCACGGCGCGCTCGTCGACGATCATCGCCACCGAGGATGCGCGAGCCAGCTCGTTGAGCACCGAGGCCACGCCACCGCGGGTGGCGTCGCGCAGGCAGCGGATCGCGGGGTGGGTTGGCCTCCCGATATCGGGCCTCCCTGCGTCGAGCGGCGGGAGGGCGGACATACCTACGTCGAGCAGCGCGTCCACCGCGGGCCACAGCGAGCGCGTGTCGGACTCGATCGGGGCGTCCAGGTCGAACTCGCCGCGCGCGAGCATGATCGCGGTGCCGTGCTCGCCGATGCTCCCCGACAGCAGGATCCTGTCGCCCGGCCGCAGCGCCGCCGGCGAGAGCGCGGCGCGCGGGTCGCGCTCGCCGACACCGGCGGTGCAGACGTACATCCCGTCGGCGTGGCCGCGTTCCACCACCTTGGTGTCGCCGCACACGATCTGCACGCCGGCCACGCCCGCCGCGCGCGCGATCGCCTCGACCTCGACCTTCAGCTCCTCGGCAGCCAGTCCCTCCTCCAGGATCAGGGCGAGGCTGAGACCCAGCGGGCGGGCGCCCGCCATCGCCAGGTCGTTGACGGTCCCGTTGACCGCCAGCTCGCCGATCGACCCACCCGGGAAGCGCAGCGGCTTGACGACATACGAGTCGGTGGTGAGCGCCAGCGCGGCGTGCTCGGCGGGCAGCGTCCCGGCGTCGGCGAGCGCGTCGAGCGACGCGGACGCGAACGCCGGCAGGAACAGCCCTTCGATCAGGCTCTGCGTCGCCTTGCCGCCGGCTCCGTGAGCCATGTTGATCTGGTGGTCGCGGAACTTGGCGCGCTTGCCGCGTGCCGTTTCGATGATCCCGAGCACCCGCTGCTCGCGCTCGGAGACGGCGGTGGGCTCGGGCATCACACGACCTCCCGCTCGCGCGCGAAGCGACCGAAGTTGTAGTAAGCGGCGCAGGCGCCCTCGGAGGAGACCATGCACGTGCCGATCGGGCGCTCGGGGGTGCAGGCGGTGCCGAACACCTTGCACTCCCACGGCTTGATCACGCCCTTGAGGACCTCGCCGCACTGGCACGCCTTGGGGTCGGCCACGCGCACCCCGGGCACGCCGAAGCGGCGCTCGGCGTCGAGGTCGGCGTACGCCGCCGAGAGCCGCAGGCCACTGTGGGAGATGAAGCCGAGCCCGCGCCACTCGAAGTGGGGGCGCAGCTCGAACACCTCCGCCATCACCTCCAGCGCTCGCAGGTTGCCCCCGTAGGGCACCACGCGGGTGTATTGGTTTTCCACCTCACAGCGACCCTGCTCGAGCTGGCGCAGGATCATCACGATCGCGTGCAGGATGTCGAGCGGCTCGAAGCCGGCGATCACCACCGGCTTGCGGTAGTCGGCGGGGATGAACTCGAACGGCCGGGCACCCACCACGGTGCAGACGTGCCCGGGGCCGATGAAGCCGTCGAGGCGCAGGTCGGGAGACTCGAGCAGCGCGCGCAGCGGCGGGACGATCGTCACGTGGCTGCACATGCAGGAGAAGTTCTCGACGTGCTCGGCGCGCGCGCGCTTCAACGTCAGCGCGGTGGAGGGCGCCGTCGTCTCGAAGCCGATCGCGAAGAACACCACCTCGCGCTCAGGGTGCTGCTTGGCGATCCGCAGGGCGTCGAGCGGCGAGTACACCATGCGGACGTCGGCGCCGGCGGCCTTGGCGTCCAGCAGGCTGCCGTGCGAGCCGGGGATGCGCATCATGTCGCCGAAGCACGTGAAGATCACCTCGTGCTCGCGCGCCAGCGCGATCCCGTCGTCGACGCGTCCCATCGGGATCACGCACACCGGGCACCCGGGGCCGTGCACCAGCTCGACGTTGGCGGGCAGCAGGTCGTTGACGCCGTACTTGTAGATCGAGTGGGTGTGCCCGCCGCACACCTCCATCAGCTTGTAGTGGCGTCCCGGCTCCACCAGCGAGAGGATCTCGGCGGCGAGCGCCCGCCCGAGCTCGGCGTCGCGGAACTCCTCGACGAACCTCATGGCGCACACCAATCGTGCGCCGGGTGCAGCGAGGCGATCGCGGTGCCGGCGTGCACCAGCAGCCGGTCGCCCACCGCGACCGGGGCGACGAGCGCCGTCTCGACCGTCGAGCGGCTGCGATCAGCGCTGGCGCAGAGCGCGAGGCCGCGCCGCGGATCGACCTTCATCACCTCCATCGGAATGCCCTCATCGGCGCACGTGACGCAGTGCGTCGCGTCGCAATCTCCGCTCATTCGATCACGCTCCCCTTCAGCTCCTCCAGCTCGCGCTCGTAGTCGGCGCCCATCCGTTCGAGCAGATCGCGCGTCGCCTGCGCCTCGTGCTCGTCGACCTGGGAGATGGCGAAGCCGACGTGGATCAGAACCCAGTCGCCGCGCTCCACGCCTTGGCCGTCAGCGTCGAGCAGCCCGACGTTCACGTTGCGGCGCACGCCGGCGACGTCAACCTTGGCAAGGCGGTTCTGCTCGTCCACGATCTCCAGGACCTGACCGGGAATCGCCAAGCACATGCAGCGATAGGTACCACCGCCCGTAGCGGCATGTGGGGCGGCAGTAACGCGCATTACGCGCTTGGGTGTGCTCAGGGTTACCGGGTAGGGAAGGTACCCGGATGTTTAAAGGAGGTAGGGTTTGGCGGAGGACGATCTTTGGCGGAGGACGATCGAGAAGGCGTCACGATGCCCAACGAAAGTCGAGCAGGTGCCGAACAGCGATGGCCGCCGCAGCGCAGCGGCATGGATCTTGCTCGGCGACCGCTCCGCTCGGCGCCGCTGTCGGTGTACCTGCTGGACGCCGACGAGGAGCTGGCCGAAGAGTTCGACGTCCGCATGCGTCTGGCGGTCCGCCAGACGGCGACGGCGCGGGTGCTGAGCGCCGAGTGCGGCCGGTGTGACCTGATCGCCTGGCTGCGGTCTGTGGGCATGGGTCCGGGGTTGCTCGTGCTCGACGGGATCATCGCCGTGGAGACGCGCGTGGGCGGCCGCACCGCGATGGAGCTGATCGGCGCCGGGGACCTGCTGCAGCCCCCCGGGGCGGCTCCCGACGAGCTGCTCGAACGCAGCGAAGCGTGGCGCGCGCTCACCCCCGCACGCATCGCGGTGCTCGACGAGGATTTCGCCGATCGCATGCGCCCGTGGCCGGAGATCGGGCGCGCGTTGCTGCGACGGGCCAACCAGCGGATCGTCGAGATCGACATGCTGCGCGCGATCGCCTCACAGCCGCGTCTGGAGGTGCGGCTGGTGCTGCTGCTCTGGCACCTGGCTTCGCGCTGGGGGCGGGTCGAGCCGGACGGCATCCGCGTGTCGCTGCCGCTCACCCACCGCCTGCTGGGCGAGCTGGTGGCCGCCGAGCGGCCGTCGGTGTCGCACGCGCTGACACGCCTGGCGCATGCCCAGCTGGTGGTGGGAGCGCCCGGCGATTGGCATCTGCGCGGCACGCTGGAGCGACACCTCGACTCGCTGATCGAGCGGCCGTTGGCTCGCCAGGCGGGTTGAGCGGATCAGCTCGACCGAGTGACTTCAGAGTTGCTGAAGGCTTGGCGACCTGGACGCGCCAGCGGGTCTGGTAGGATCGGCGGGAGGCGCCTGGGCCGCGCGGCTGCGTGAGCCCGACTGGCCTGGTTTCCTCCCGCAGCCGCCTCGAACCGTGCGTGCGGTTCTCCCGCACACGGCTCTCCGACGTTCTTCTCCACCGGCATTCAGCTCCCCTGACGCCACGACCGGTTGGGCCGGGGCGCGACGATGGTTCCGTTGAGGTCGATCAGGCCCATACGGTCCGGGGATTGGTAGGCAGCGACCCACCATCCGTACCGTGTGCAGCGCTTATGACGCTTGGCGATGAACCCTGCCAAGCGCATCAGCGCGTATCGCATGATCTTGTCGAAGAACTGCGCGGAGTTTCCGTAACGGAAGTAGCCCGCCCAGCCGCGCAAGAACCGGTTGAGATCTTGCACAGGGACCCGCAGCCATGAGCGTGCCGTAATCTCCCGGATACGTTCGCGAGCGTGTCCCATTGCCTGACGTGAGGGCCAGCGCACGAGGAAGCGAGATGCTTTGATATTTTATGAACCAATCAGCCGTTGGAGCCCAACTTCCGAAGAGCTTCGACAAAAGCATTTCGGCATTTGCCCTCGACCTTCCGGAACTGAGTCGTGTTTATATCTACTCCATTTGCATAGAACAATGGACCTTCGCCCGAAGCCCTACCAGCCTTTACGTCAAAGCCGCCTTGGCGTATACACGCTACAAACTCTGCAAGGTGCTTTTGAGTAACCCTGTCACTGACTACGCTCTTGGGCGGGCCCGTGCCTTCAGTGTGAATCTTCTTCACCCCGCATTCCTTTAGGGCCGCCTTGAATCCTCCTGGAGTCATCCCGGGCGGAATTCGGTCCCTTGGCCCGCTTTCGATTTGGATACCTTTATTACGCAGACAAACTGAAAACGCTGCCTCCGTCCGAGGAACACGTGACGTAGTCGCACCTCTATGATCACCCGTAATGCCTCCACACGCCCCGAGCGCGAGCAAAGCTAGCATGGCGCCGCTCGTGGCCACCGTATTCGCAATTACTCTAGATCTCAGCCTAAAGTTCATAACGTCTCTTAGCAAGGCTATCACAGCGTCCGGGATTGAGTCCACACCTGTGGCAGCGCCCTACGCCACTCGGCCTGCCGTGGCCCCGACAGCCCTCGGTGGGCCACTATACCAGAGGCGCCGATTAGTGTTACGCGCAGACAGTACTCCCTCAGGTCTCGAATAGCAATCCACACCTAAAGAACGTTGCGGGTAGTTTCCTTGAAGCACGAAAGCGAGGTTGGTTCATGCGCAAAGAATTTTGCCTGCCAACATGACGTCACCGATGTCTTACCATAAAAGATTTCGAGATGATCGGTGTGCCAAGTAATCGGGTTTTGAATTTCGGTTCTCCAAGTGTATACTGTAAACATACATCGTGCGCCGCGCTCGAGCCCGAGTTCTCCCGCACACTCTTCCAAGCTTTTCCCGATAAAGAGCTCATCCTCGTCTAGCGCGAGGCTAGCGAGGCTTGTAATCGGATCAACATCGAACAGTTGTCCTAGTACCTCGAGGAAGAGATCGACGTCACTACCTACATTTTCGATTTCATCACACAAGTGATAAGCCCGTTCCCTTGTCAGATACACCGTATGAGACGGATCCTCACCGCATGCCCCTTCAGCGCTCTCGCAAGCCCTAATCGCCGCTTCTTCCGCTTCCCTTTCGCGTCCTGCTTCCTTGCCTGGTGCTTCGGCACCGACGCGTTCGGCGCCTTCGAGATTCCAGGGCGATGCGTGGAAGGTGGTGGCCACGCCGCCGGAGCCGTCGGGTAGGCCGGGAGGTGCGACTTCTTCGCTTTGTAGGGGTTTGCTGGTCTGGGGTACGTAGGAGGTGGCGCCCTCGGTGATGACGCCGGATGCGAGGGAGCGTTCGACGCCGGTTGCTCCGAGCCAGGCGTACCTGGGTGGTTCTTTGCCGCTGTTGGGGGCACCGAACTCGGTGCTGTTGTATTTGGAGAGGAGCGCGGTTTCGCCGGTTTTGTCTTTGATGGTGGCGACGACGTCGCCTTCGATGTCGTGCAGCAGCAGCACGGCGGTGTCGCTGGTTTTGCCTTCGCCTTCTTGAGTGGCGGTCAGTGTGCCGTCGATGCCTGGGATGTCGCGTGTCCATTTTTCGGTTTCGCCTGAGCCTTCGCTGCTCCAGGCGATCGCTTCGCCGGCGCCGTCGTAGTGGGTGGTGAGTTTTTTGCTGCCGGTGATTGTTTCGAGTGTGCGTCCGTCGGGGTCGGGGTAGTAGTCGTTGGTGACGCCGTTTTGGGTTTGTGTGGCGACGGCGTTGTCGACGTAGAATGTGCTTTCCAGGGTGTGGCCTTCGGCGTCGGCGGCGGGTAGGTTGGTGATGTTTCCGAGTGGGTCGTAGGTTATGCCGGTGTCGGTCAGTCGGTTGGCTTCGTCGTAGGTGTGTTTTTCGACGGTGCCGCCTTCGGTGGCGCATTCTTTTTTGCTGTTCGGTTCGCGTGTGGTGAGACTGGTGCGGTTTGATTCTTCGTCGTAGGCGTAGATTCGTGTTTTGCAGTATTCGCCGGTGGGTGTTTCGTGTACTTCGGTGAGGCGTGCGAGGGTGTCGTAGGTGTATTCCTCGCTGGCGAGTGTGCTTGTGCGGCTCATCGTTTCGCCGCGGGCCGATGAGGCCTTCGTTTCGCTGTACCACACACCGGCGCTTTTTTCTGTGCAGTTGGAGCTCTTGACGTATTCGAGACTGCTCGCTTCGCCTACTGAGTTGTATGTGTAGTTCGCGCACATCCCGTTCGGGTAGACCTCGCTTGTGAGCTTGCCTTCGGTGTCGTAGCTCGCAGTGAACGACCCGGCGCCGGAGTCTTGCAGTTCTGAGAGCTGCTTGGTGGTTGAGCTGTAGTGGTAGCGCTGGTAGCTTTTGCCCTGGTCGCTGCCATCGGTTACTTCTTCGAGGAGACTGTCATTTTCGGGGCCGGCGTATTTGAATGTGGCGACGTTGCCGCTGGCGTCGGTGTAGCTTTCGATCTGGCCGAGCGTGTTGTACTTGCTTGTGATCGTCTGGCCGGTGGTTGTGGCCTGCTTTTCGAGTGCGCCCGTCGTCGTGTTGTATTCGTTGGTGACCTTCGGCAGCGCCTTGTCCGTTTTTTCGGTGCTGACGTTCGAGGTGACTTCGCTGCTTGCCAGTCGTTCGTTGACACCGGTCGAGTCGGTTTCGTACACGTTCTTTCTGGTTCGGGTTTTTTCGCCCGCTTTTCCGCCGAACGTTTCTTCGATCGTTTCCGGCTGATCCCAGATGTTATACGTGGTGGTCGTGTCCGGCAGTCGCGGTAGGCCGGATGTGCCCGGCTGCTTGGCCGGCAGCGTCTCGCACGCCAGCCCCGCCCATTCGCGGTGTTCCCCGCACGTTTTGTATTCTTTGTTTTCTTCGGCGCCGTAGTAGATGAGCTTTTGGTCGTGCGCGGATTCGCCGCTCAGACCCTCTGGCCCGCGTGTTTCGGTCGGCTGGCCGTTTTCGTTGTAGAGCGTAGTGTGTGTGATTTTCGCGCCTTCGGCCTCTGCCGCAACTGTCACCGACGTCGGCTTACGCAGCTTCCACCCGAGGTTGTTTTGGCCAGAGTATGAGGTCACCGTCGTGCGGGGTTCCACTTCCTGTTCGACGCCGCCTTTGGCGTTGACGATCTCGGTCAATGTCTTTGATTCGGTGAGCAGGTCGAACGTCTGGTTGGCGAAGGATTCTTTGTCGGGGCCTTCGGCGGGGACTTTCTCGTCGTAGAAGTACCTCACGTGGCTGCGCGCGTAGGGCGCTTTTTCCTGTTCTTTGCCGGCCATGTACTTCACGGCATGGGCTGGGCCTTCGGTTTCGCAGAGCCGGGTACCGGGTTCGTAGCTTTCGCGTTCTTCGTCAAATTCCGATTCTTTGCTGCACTTTGGTTTGGATTCGCTGTTGTATGTGTTGAAGGTGCTCAGCAGGCTCGCCACTTCGGCTGATTTTTCGCCAGCTTCGAGCGCGGTGGCGCGGTTATCTGGCGACAGCGTGCGCCCGACGTCGTTGTATTCGTTGTATTCCGCTGTCGAGATCGAGCCGTATTTACCGGTACTGGGGGTGGCGGTGTTCACCACTCGCCCCTGCTTGTCCATGTAGTAGATGGCTGCACGGCTGTAGCCAGATGCCGGCCAGCCCTGGGGGGAGTCGGGCGGCGAAATCGCGGTGGCTTCGTCTGGAGCCTCTTCGGCCTTCTGTCCCCACTTGGCGACTTCGCTCGCGCTCATGTTGTGCGGTGCCCCTTCGCCGCTGACCGGAACATTGTAGTCGAGCGTGGTGACAGAGTTCCCGTTGCTCGCCGGCGCCGCCGCCGGCGGCAGAGGCAGACTTGTGGTTTCCGGAACCCAGCGCTCGATTCGATCGTCGCCGCTGTCAACCACGTATAGTTCATTCCACTTGTCGACTGCTATACCGATCGGGTCATTGAACTGTTCTTCTCCTGAACCGGCGCTGCCGTAGCTCCCCAGATAAACACCGTTGGACGTGAACTCCTCCAGACGGTCGTTGCCGCTGTCGACGACCCAAACGTCACCATCGGAATCCACCACGATTCCCTTTGGTTCTTTGAACTGTCCGGGACCGGTGCCTTCGCTTCCGAACTGGCTCACGTATTCGCCAAAAAAAGCCTTCAGCTTCTGTACGCGATCGTTACCAGTATCGGTGACGAAGATGTCCCCACCTAGTTCTTCTCCCGTTGCCGCCACATCATCTGGCGCTTTAAACTGCCCGTTTCCGCTGCCAAGTTTACCGAAAGTCCCAACTTCACTGCCGTTCTGACGCCAAAGTATGGAGTTTGCGCCAGTGTCCGCAAGGTACTGGTAGGCCTGTTCCTCGTTTGCCCCGATGTCGGCCATACCGCCTATTTCCCCCGCCGCTTTGTACGAGAAGCCAGCTTCGTAACGTCCGGGGAACTGGTACGTGAGGAATTTTTTTTCGCCGGGATCAACAACCCAGAACCTATCTCCGCTTCCTGGCGCAGTCGCCGCAATTCCCGTGGGACCGTGGATATGTTCGCTTTCGCCGAATTCTCCTTCGTTGCCACCGCTCAGGCCAAGCGCCAGAATGCGGTTGTTGCCCGTATCGCTCACAAGCACACTGCGGTCGTACTCACCCCCGATAGCATCCCAGGAAGGGGAGTTGAACTGTTCCCGCCCTGTACCTTTCGAGCCGAACGCTTCGGAATACTTCGGAAATACCCGCGGGGGTACCATGCTGCTCGAAGTGCTTGCCGCGACCGTCGAACCCGCCGCGTTGGTCGCCGTCACCAGCACCACAAGCTCGTGATTCTCATCACTCTCGCGAGGCGTATAGCTCGGGTTCACGGCGCCTGGTATCGGCGTGCATTCCGTGCCGGAGCTGTTGCAGTCCTCCCACTGGTAGCCGTAGGCGAGCGCACCATGCGTCCACGTACCGCTGGTGACGCTGAGTTCGAGCCCAGCCGTGGGCGTAGTCGTCGACAGTTTCGGCGCTTCGCTCTCGACGGGTGCTACACCTTCACCAGAAGCCGTTGATGCCTTCGGTCGCGAGACCGAGAGCAAACGGCCCATGCTCGCATCCTGTTCGGTCGTGCCGTAGCGCATCAGCCAAGGCTGCTGTCCGGGCGGCGTCAGCGCCGTCACGTGGCCTTCGCCGTCATAGCCATAAGTCGTCTTCAATTCGTGAGGGGCCAGACGCGGATCCCACTCAGCCCGCAACCTACCCTGTTTGTCGTAGGCATATTCCGCAACCGGGATCGCGGTTGCCGTCATTTTTTTCGTGGCAGGATTATACCCTTCGTAGGAGACTCGTATCAGCCGCCCTTCGTATTCGCCCCATTCAGCTGGGCCTTCGCCGATTTCGCTCTTCGTTTTAGTTGCGTACGCGAACTTCAGCGCGCGACAACCCGGTTCCATTTTTGGCGCACACGACACTTTCGCGGGCATCTCCGTCAGCGCTTCGCTAGGTCTCGTGATCTTTTTACCCGCCACTTCGACCGTTTCATACGTATACGTCACGGCTTCCGCTGGCACCGCCCCTTCCTGCTTGGTCGGAACCCACTCTTTAGCAACACTCGACTGCGTAAAGGTCGTGGATGTGTTTTCCGCAGCATCCTTCAAGACGTAAGCGACAGCTTCTTTTTTCGCGTTTTCTTCGAGCGTCAGCGTGAGATTCGAGTCGCCCGGTGGCGCGTCATACTTCCCCGTAAGTTTACCTTCACTGTAGGCGGCAGAGAAGACGGTTTGGCTGCCGGTCGCGCTCGTCACGAGCACGCTCTTATCGGGCATTTCCACAAGGGACTCCTGGCCACCGACGCTTACACTCCACTGCGGCCCGAGCGAACCCCCTTCACCGGCCGTCACGTCCCGCGAACTGTACACCCGCGATACCGACAACCCGCCGCCCTGCGACACATCGGTAGCACTCAATGCGAAGTCACCAGACTCCAGGTCCACAGAGCCAGGGCCCATCGGCACAGGCGTCGAATGGCGAATCGTGATCGATTCCTCTTCCCTTGCTTCGCTACCAGCGTTGTCCTTCGCGACCACAATGATCGTCTGGTGGCCGGCGCCGAGTTCCGCCCCACTGATCTCGAATTTCGCGCTGGCGGTACATTCACCCTTCGCGACCGAGCACGTGCCTTCATGTTCGTGAAGCGCTTTCAGAGACGTCGATTTGCCATCGACTTCCACGTACAATTCGATCGACTTTATCCCCGAACTGGGAATGCTGGTGCCTTCGCCATCAGTCGCATAGGCTGTGAGTTCATACGTTTTTTCCGCCAGTTCGTTGCCATAAGGTATGCCCGCCACGTAGATGTTACGCGGCTTGCTCGTATCCACTTTGACCGTCGCCGTACCTTCCGTTTCCAGCGACTCCGTTTCGTGCGACGCATCACCAAAAGCCTCTTCCGCGCGATAGCGAATTTTGTCTTCGCCGTTCGGAAGATGGGGGTTGAGCGTCCAATATTCTTTCTGTTCCTGTGCGCACTGCACACCTTTACACAAACCTTCGTTCAGATAGCTGTGTTCGGCACCCTGCACGGCTTCCCATTTACCCGGCGCGCTTTCGTATTCAAGACGCGTAGCCGAAACCCCGACCCCTTTGTCATGGGCTTCGAACTCGATCGCACCTTCGAATTCGCTGAGCCACCCTCCGCCATCCATGACGTTGGCGCGTTTCTCTTTTACTTTTTCTTTCTTTTCGTTCTCTACTTCGAATTCGAGTTTTGGGCTGGTGGTGTTGTAACCGGTCGTGGAATGCGTATGTTCCGACTCCGCGATGTACACCGTACCGGAACCTATCGCATCGGAGAACGAGTATTTACTCGTCGGTTTGCCCACAACCGACTGCTGGAAATGCACAGCATTTTCTTTGTGCCCAGACCCAGGGACACAAGAGCCTTTACCTTTCGGGCACAACGCTTCAGGAAGAGGCTGCTTTGAGTATTCCACCGGACCACTGGCTTCACTCGAAAGCAGCTCTTTATATTCAGTGATCCCGCCTTTTTCTTCCTTGACATTCCCATACTGCAATTCGGCGATACTTTCGATGCGATCTTCCTTGTTGCTTCCTTCTGTTTCGCCCTCAAACTCGTAGATTTCCGATTCCCCCTGCGTCTGATCCACCCAGAACGCCTCTTCTGTTTCTTGATATTCATGCACCCCGTAGGTCTTCAGCTTCCCGCCTTCCACCGAGTGACCAAAGTTGTTGCTGGGTTCTTTTTTGCCTTTGCCGTTACCCGTATAGAATTCCCAATTCGAGTGGCTGTCGATTCCTTCGGTGCCTTCTTCGCCTTTGACATCGGGGTCAACGACGATCGGGTCCTCATATTCCCCCGGCCCATCCCCGACAGACAGCTTCAAGACATCGCCTCCAACGGACATCGACACCGGCACCGCAGTACCCACCGCATCGTGCGCACCGGGGCAACCGATCGTCGCGATCGTCGTGCCTTCCTTGACGACTTCCACCGCCCCCGACCCGTCACTCGCCGCCAGCAACCTGGCGCCCGCAGGCAACCCCACCCGGTAGTACAGCTGGCTTGGACTGTCCATGGAACGCAACACACTATCCTCCTCGAACCCGCCCGTCGTCGGCTTGACGACCGTGTCCGTATCGGTCTGAGTGTTCGCATACAGCACGCTCGCCCCTTCCAGCGTCCCTTCCCCGCCTACCGGCGCCCCCGAAGAAGACACCGGCGTCAACGACACACCCGTGACGGCCAGCGACACACCAGCGCTCAACTGCCTGGGGATATGCGCCCCGACGACCGGTACCTTCGGCTCAAAGCCACCGCCGACTTCGCTCAACCCCAGATCGACCGGCACATGCCCACCGCCAGACGTTTCCAGCGCAATCGGCTGAAGCGATTCAAGCACCGCACTCCTGCCATCAGGCAACGAGATCTGCGCGGCATAGTCCGTCAACATGCCGGCCATGCTCTCGCCTGCCGGCAGCTTGGGCGGCCCACCCGCTGGTTCATCGATCAGCGCTGGAAACGCTTCACGATCGACACCGGCCGCCTGACCGGCACTCAGCCCCTCCCACTTCGTTTCCGATTCTCGGCGGGCCACAGCCGCTTCCGGGTTCGCCAGTTGGGCCGCTTCGGCGTTGCTCGCAGCTTCCCCACCTAGCAACGGCTGCGCTTCGGACACCACCAGCCGGCTCCCAAGCGGCGCACCCACGGCTTCCGCCGACGTGGCAGGTCCCTCCGCGCCTGCCGTCCCGGCAGCTAACGCCAAACCCACCAGCGCACACGCGACGCTCCTCCAGACTGATCCGACCCGCACACCACTCATTCCCGCTCCTATCGATGATCGATCCCACGCCCGACCGCAGCCTTGCCGAGAAACAACACGCTACGAATAAACTGATCGGGGAAGGCTAATGGGTTCCAGCTCTACCACACAACCAATGTTTCTCACTACAAGAACAACCTCGCATATCTCAAAGCACTCCATATAGCTGGACACCGGCGTCGGCGTCCGCAAGCGTTTGCTGCCCTTGTAGAGACCGATTCGCGCCGCCGACCATGCTGGTGCATTTTCATTGCCGGGGCGTCCGGCCCATAGGAATTTGTTCCGGCCGGGGTGTTACCTGTTCCTTCTGGAACAAATCTGCTCCTGATGGACCGATACGGTCATGGATTCCGGCCGGTCTGAAGGTCGAGTGGCCGAACTCGCGTGTGCTTACCGCGGCTGGCGAGGACGACGCGCAATCCGGCGCGTGGGGCTACGATCACGGCGCGCCAGCGTGCGCGCCCGATGCGGCTGCGCGCGGGGAGCACCGTTCGCGTGGCGAGCGTTGCGCGAAGGATTGTGCGCAGCTCGACGGTGGCGAGGCGATGCCCGGGGCAGCGCTTGCGTCCACCGCCCCAGGGAAACCACGTGTGAGGCGCCGGCGGGTTTTGCAGGAAGCGCTCGGGCTGGAACTCGCGTGGGTTGTGGTGCAGCTGAGGGTCGTGGTGTACGAGGTGGATGCACGCGAGCAGTTGCGCCGGCGGGTGGTAGGCCCGTCCGCCGATTTCGATCGGATGGACGACGGCACGGGGGATCGCGAATAGGAACACGGGTCGGTGGCGCAGAATCTCGTGAACGGTTGCCGTCAGGTACGCGTCCCCGGTGCCGTTGTCGAGCTCATCGATGAGGCGTTCGCGTACGCGGGGGTTGTGCGCGAGCAGTTGGAAGGCCCATGCCAGCGTGGCAGCCGTGGTCTCGTGCCCGGCGAGGATCACCGACATCGCGTCGTTGCGTATCAGCCTATCGGGCGGCGGCGACCCGTCGGGCGTACGTGCCGCGAGCAGCATGTCCAGCACGCAGCCATGCGTTCCCGGACGCCCACGGCGGCTGCGGATGATGTCGAGCATCACGGCGTCGGCGCGTGCGCGCTCGGTTGCGAATCCTCGCCATGTGTGGCGCCATCCCGGGAGGTGACGAAGCTTCGGCTCGGTGACCACGAAGCTCTCGGTCACGTCCAACATCTTGAGTATGTGTGCATGTAGGTCTTGCAGCGCTGGCTCGCACTCCCCGAACACCACGAAGAGTGCAACCCTGAGCGTCAGGTCGCGCAGATAGCGGTGTATCGGAATCGGCGTATCGAGCGGCCACTGCGCGATTTCTCGCTGCACGAGTGCCTCGATTGCCGCCGTGTGAGCCTGCACTGCGGCGTGGGTGAAGGCGGCCGTGATCGTTTTGCGTCGCCGCATGTGCTCGTCCTCGTCGCAGAGCATGAACGACGTGTCGCCGACAATCGGCGCGATCGTGGCTGCGCCGGCGCCTGGGTGCAGCACTCTTGGGGAGGCGTTCAGCGTTTCTTGCACCTCCTGTGGGTTTGACAGGAATACCACCGGCGGTTTGCCGACGGGGTAGATCGTGAAGCGCTCACCGTAACGGGCACGGCAAAACTCGAAATAGGCGAGCGGCATCCAGCGACAGGCCAGCGTTTGCAGCACTGCCGGGATCGGCGGCGTCGGCGGCAATTCGTACCGGCGGCGGATCGACGGCGTTTTGAGCCTGGTGGGCATCCTGGTCTCCTTGTCGGTCGGGGTCAGCTGGAGCGTTGGGCGTAAGCGACGCGCCAGAGCCGCAGGATCGGGAGCAGCGCTTTGGTGAGCGAGCCGCCGGCGCTCATGAGTGTCGCGCGTGTTGTGCGCATCTGCACGGTGCGCGCGCTGTCCTTCGAGAGGTACATCGCCACCATGCAGGCGATCACGAGCGTGTGCCGCTCGCTATGCGGCAGCGACCGCGTCGCGCGCAGGCTACGGCGGATCAGCTGGGCTATGCGACGCGTGGCCACTTCCGGATCGCCGTAGTAGGAGACGTAAACGTGGCCGCCGCTCGCCATGTCCTGCTCCTGGTCGACGTAGCTGTCGAGCATCGTCGCGACCGCCGATGCCCACGGGAAGTACGCGTCGCAGGTCTGCGCGATCGTGGTCGAGGTGGGCTGCGGTCCAGCCGCGAGCGCCAGCAGCGCGTAGATCGCAAGCCCGGCGCCGGCGGCGCCCGTCAGCTCAAACCAGCTGGCGTCAACGACGTCGGGGAACTCCCGGGCTGCCCACGCCCGAAGCGTGTCTCTGCGCAGCATCGGGTCGGGGTCGTGGTTGACCGCTTGTACGCTGGCGCGTGTTGCCTCGCGTAGCAGCAGCCGCCGGACCTGCTGGATGGCGGACAGCTCGACGGAGTGTCCGCGGCACGCACAGACCAACGCCCCGACATAGCCGCCATCGTCGCGGGCAGGCCTGTGTCGGTGGTAGTCGGCGGCCAGCCGGCGGGGGTCAAGGGCGTCTTGGAGCGCCAGGTGCAGTTGCGCGCCGTCGAGGCGCTCGCCGGTGTCTGCGTGCTCGCTGGCGTCGTCCAGGAAATCCCACATCACCTGGAATGTGACGAGTAGGCGCAGCAGCGCCATGCTGCGAGCCGGGGCGAGGGTCCAGAACAGCGCGGCGCCGTAGGTGTTGCCGCGCTTGCACCGGAGCGCCCGCAGCGCGTCGCCGCGAGTCAGGCAGTCGGGGATCGCACCAGCGCGTTCCCGCCACACCCGCGTCTGGCGCGTGGACTCCGGCAATCCCCAGATGAGCTCGCGTACGACCGCGGCGGCGAGCGCGCGGAGCTGGCGCGCCGTCAGCGGCGCCGGGTCGATGGTGTGCTCGGGCGCGCCAACTCGTGCAGCGTTAGTACGCCGGACTGACGGCCCTCGGGGGCACACGCACCACGAGATAACCAGGCACAGCCACGATTGTCACGGCGATCGCGCTCATCAACGCAAAGCTGCTCCCGGCGATCAGCATTTCGACGTTCAGCGACGTCGGAAAGCCGGTGACGCTCGCCAGCGCATGGCTGAGCAGCAGCTGACCGTAGACCCCGAACGCGGCGCCGATCAGGCAGCCCGTGCCGAGCAGCAGCGCGCTCTCGCACAGCAGCCATCGCCACAGCACGTCCCGTCGATAGCCCTGGCACTTGATGAATGCCACCAGCTCGCGCCGCTGCCAGATCATCGCGGCGAGCGCGCCCGTGACGGCGAGAATCGCGGCGATCAGCATCAGCATCCTGATCTGGGTCAGGCGCGACAGCCCCTGCCGAATCAGGGCATAGTGGCGCCCCTGGCGTTCGGCGAATGTTTCTACCGTGAGGGCGCTCTGCGGCCCCAACGCTCGGCGGATCTCGCCTGCGACGACGCGCGCCGAGGCGCCGCGCGCCAGTTGAACCTCGTATGCGCTCGGATCGCTTTCGCCCCATGCCCGCGCGTAGGTCGCGGAGCTGAGGATCACAGCACCCGGTGGCCACCCCAGGTTCGTGCTTACCGCAGCAACGCGCAGTCGCATCGGATGTGCGGCCGGCAGCGTGAACGCATTTCCGACGCGGAGACCGTGTTCGGCGGCCAGCGCCTGGGAGACCACCGCCCAGCCGCCCCGACGGACGCGCAACTCCGCCTGCGCGAGGTCGCTGCTGAGAATCTCGCTCGGCGGGATCGACGTAAGGCTGCTGTTCGCCGGCGCTAGCACCCACAGCCGCCGGTCACCCCAGTCCAGGAAGCTGCCTCGATAAACCCCGATCGCGCCGACCCCGGGAAGCCTGGCAAGTGCCGCCAAGTGCACGGGGCGGAATGGGACGGTCGTCAGCAGACCGGATTCCCCGGCTGGGCTCACCCATACCGCAGCGCCAGCGTCGATCTCGCGTGCGGATGAATCCAGACCCTGTCGGAGGTTCGTCTGTGCACCACCGATCGCGACCGTGCCAAACACGGCGATCGCGCCGGTCGCCGCGATCGCCATCGAGCGAGTACGAGTACGCGGCGTGCGCAACGCCGTCACCGTGAGCACGCTCGCCGCGCCGTCGAGCGCCCGCTGAGCTCGCTCAAACGCGCCGATCACGACGTCGAACAACGGCGGCAGCAGGCATACAAGTGCGGCCACCAGCGACACGCTGCCGAGCGCGGCGCTCTGCGGACGCTCGAACAGGATGATCGTCGTAACCGCAAGGCACGCGACGCCCAGCCCGCTGCGCACAACGAGCCACGAGCGCGCATCCCCGCCACCAGCGCCCTCTCGCCAGCCGCGCCGCGATCCGCCGAGCAGCTCACGCAACGGCCACAGCACACCCACAACGACAGCCGCCAAGCCAGCGGCGCAAGCGAGCGCGAAGCTCTGCCACGTCACGACCCGCTGATTGCCAACAGGGAACGCCGAGGCCAGGTACCCCGGTGTCGCGTGAAAGACACTGATCGACAACACCTCCCCCAACGCGAGCCCCAGAGCGCAGGCCAGCATGCCGAGCACAAATGCGTCGAACAACAGGATCTGGACCGTCATCAGCCGCGTGGCGCCCTGCGGGCGCAGGTCGGCGATCAGCTTGCGCCGCAACGGCACGGTGACGAGCATCGCGTTGAGTGCGAACATGAACCCCACCAGCGCGCTGATCGCCGAGAACAACTCCTCGCTCTGGCTCTGTGGTGCCACCGCGACGCCGAACAGCGTCGAGTCGAACCGGGCCGGCTGCAGGTTCACCCCCGTGGCCGCAGCGAGCCGTGCAAGCTCCGCTCGCACCACTCGCTCATGCCCCGCGCGAGCCTGCACGAACACGCGCGTGATCCTGCCCTCCATGCCCGTCAGCCGCTGCGCGTACGCCAACGGCGCGATCGCAACCGGGCTGTAGAACAGGCCACCTATATCCGACCGTCGCAGCGTCGCACCCATCAGCGTTTCTATAGCTTCTCCACCGACCTGCAGCTTCACCGGCTCGAGCGGCCCGACGTCGATCGCTTCGGCAATCGGTTCCGGCAATGCGATCGCGTGCTGCGCGGCCAATTGCCGGGCCGAGAAGCGCTGCAGCAGCGACCCACCGAAGTGAGCGAACGGCGGACTGGCGCCGATCAGATCCACCGACCGCTGCCCACCCTGCGGTCCGACGACGTTCGCCTGGCGCTCCAGAACCGGTAGCGCGACCTGCACCCCCGGCTGGCGACGCACCTCACCTACCAGCCTTTCACTCGTGCCGCCAGGACCCCTGGCATCCAGCTGATACTGCGTATGCCCGACAACTTCGCCGGTCAGCTGAGAGACCGCGTGGGAAAGGCTCGTGCTCGCCACCTGCGACGCGAACAGCAACGCGATCCCGACCGCGATCCCGACAATCGCGAAGCACTCCTGCACAAGCACCGCCCGCGCACGCAGCCGCGCGCGATACAACCACAGGAGATCCAGCAGACCCATCATCATGCCCGCCCACCCCGCCCGGCCAGCGGTAGACGCATCCCCACCTACCACCCCAAACGGAGCGTCGGCGGCGACACCAAACGACCCAACCAGCTCCACATGGGCGCGGCCACTAACCGGCGCCGTGTGAGCCCCCGCCATGGGTGGCGGCAGGGCGGAGCTCGATGATCTCGGCGGGTGCGCGGGTCTGATCGGAAAGCAACTTCAGCCGGCCACGATCGAACTCCCACACCCGATCCGCCACCAACGCCACTTCCCCATCACACACGCTCAACAACACCCCACATCCCAACTCACCCACCAGCGAACGCAACAGATCGCTCGCCTCCATCGTCGCCCGCATACTCAACCGATCCAACAACCCATCCACCACCATCAACCGCGGGCCACCAACAATCCCCCGCGCGAACCCCACCAACACCCGCTCCCAATCCGACAAGTCATCCCACCGCCTACCAGCCACCCCCACAAGCCCAACCCGCGCAAGCGCCCGCTCCGCCGCCGACCGCGCCCCCCGCCGACCACGCCCACCACCCACCACCAACGACAACCCCACAAAATCCCGCAAATCCCAATCCAACCCAGGACCCTCACGATCCGTCCACGCAATCTCCCCCCGCAACAACCGCGAACGCTCCAAATCAGAACATTGCGCCAAATCCCGACCCCCAAACC
>Ga0210398_10000054_pt1 | contig 141701 bp, 120 predicted proteins | sample IncBWC4OmetaG_FD_161047 | JGI IMG/M metagenome (GOLD analysis project Ga0210398, IMG submission 161047) | Forest soil microbial communities from Barre Woods Harvard Forest LTER site, Petersham, Massachusetts, United States - Inc-BW-C-4-O | ecosystem: Environmental > Terrestrial > Soil >... | reverse complement strand
CGGAATCAGTGTTTCCGGTTCACCCGGCTTGCCGAATTCTGCCATCAACAGGAGAATTCTCGCCAAACGCTTTTCGCTGGAGTTGAATAGCTGATCGACAAGATCAGCCTGGGTGCGCATACTGCGGGCCAGCAGAAACGACAGGAAGAGGTCGGAGAAGGAATGCTCCTCGTGCATGACGCGGATCATCTCATACCGCTCTATCTTGAGCGCTGTACAGGCGGTAATCGCAGTGGCAGTCGCCATGCGCGGCCCAACCGCTCCTGCGAGCGATTCTTCTCCAACAAAGTCGCCAGGGCCCAAAAGGGTAATGGTGGCTTCTTTGCCAGTTTTCGAAACGACGGTGAGTTTTGCGCGGCCCTTCTGAAGATAAAAGATGGAGTCAGCCGGATTCCCCTGCGCAAAGAAGGTTTGCTTAGGCTTCAATCGGACAACCCTTCGTCCTAGTCCCGTGCTTGCCAGGAAGCTGGCCGGATCGAATTGAATGGGCTGCAGCACAGCCATCAGCGCGTCTCTTTCCCGCGGTCGTGCCGGTGGGGGCAGCTCAGCAGGTTTGCGACCGCTTCGGATCGAAGTAACCAGAGGGAATTCTCCTAAGGTTTTATCAATTTTAGCGACGGTAATCAAGGCCCTGTTTGCGGAAGCGGCTCGTCTGACTGAACAACTTCAGTATATTGTCGCGAGCACACTTCGCCGGGCACGTTACAACAGCATCGCAACAGCGGAAACAACAATCTGTTCCGTTTTGCTCACTGTTGGAAGAATCGTAAAGGAGACAGCAATAGTTCAACTTCAGCTGCTGTCGTGCCCTGCCTGAAAGCAGATCCGCTTTAGCGGAAAAGCCCCAGCATAAAGCAAACAAGAACAATGACCAGTACGGTGCCAAGCCCTATGCCTGCGCCTCCGCCGGTGCCCCAGCGACCGTAGCCGTAGTATCCTCCGCCCAGGCCGAAAACCAACACGAGAATAATGATGAGTAAGAGCATTTTCAGATTCCCTTCACTCCGAGTCGCAAACCTCGGGTTTATGCCACAGATTTGATTCCGACCGGCGCCTGTTCCTCGACGAGTTCATCGAAAAGGCTGCGGTATTGAATCATCGCGGTCCGCAAGTCTTCCGTGCTTGCCTCGTCTCTGCCGAGTCGCACCGCGACCCCGTGGGCGGAGCGGTAATTTTCCACCAGGCGAGGATGATCGACGGAGATATCCGCGGCGCGTTGATCAAAATCGGCTACAGGATAGCCGCGCGCCTGCATGAGCGAGGAGACTAATTCATCGGCCTCCGTGACCGCGCTTTTCGGATGATCGACAAAGCGGGATTGCACCGACTGCCAATCTGCGGAAAACCGCCCACGTTCCGCGGCGGTAAGAGCGCGGATTTTCAGATTCTCCACCCGCGTTTCACGATCCGCCAGTTTCGTTTCCGCCTTGCGTTCGGACCCGTGCTCGAGAACAGCACGGTCGTACTCCGAACCAAAACGCTTGCGGAAACCCGCTGAGGTTTTTCTGCGATTGCGCATATAAAGCGCAACAGCAACAACGATGATCAGAACGATCACCACTACGCCAGCAATCAGTCTGGGATCTGTCAGATTAAGATGCATTTACCCTCCACGCATTGAATGTCCGCGGTGACGAGGGTTTAGTTTGGGGAGCTTCCTCGCCTGCGGCGGAGCATCATACGCAGCCAGTATGAATCGTGCAGGTTTCCGAAAGCTGATCAGAATAGCTCATCTCACCGGATTAGGAGTGGAAATTGTTGTGACGTTTCGTTCAAAAGGGACTCCGCTGACTGCGTATGTCCACTTTTTATAGGGGGGCTCGCGGGGCCGAGCGCTGGAATTATGCCTTCACTGGCACACTGGCCGCAGTTGCAGTTTAGTAGCCGGTCTCAATCAATCCCGCCAAACTGAGCTGTTTGGCTCAGTTATTATCTTGCGTCTTTGAAACACTCATTCTGGAGAAGAGTTCGCATTATCGGCTCCCTCGTGGTTCTGAACTAAGTCAGCCCATCTGACAGTTGTCCTTCTTAGCTCACCCCTGAGCAACGAGGGCTTATGAAACCCACCATTAAAGAGGATCGTTACGCATGCCTATGTGGGCATAGTGGTATTGGTGGCTATATTCATGCTGCTATTCACCGCTGTCATGCACGGTCAAGAGCTACCCAATGCGCCACAGGTAGCCGTCAAGCACCAAAGTCCGCCCCTGCACAAGCAGGAGCCGCTGCTGGGAAAGCTCGTGAACCCGCTTCTCGGAAGCGCCGACTGGTTCCGTGAACGTGGATTGTTTAAGCTGGCGAAGATTATACCGGTGCTCACCCACATTGACTTGAACCCTAGCTATAACAAGCCAAAGGAGGCAAGCCGCGACAGCGGGAAAAGCAAATAAGCGTTAATTTACAAACTTGTAGTGAAGGCGACCTTCATGCGCGGAGCCCGGGCGCGCTGGGCTGCTCCTTCCATCGTTGGACGTTCACACCCATCACGAGGAGCCAGAGGAACACCGATGCTTCCCCAATGACGCCGCAGGCCAGGTTGTAGGGGGATAAGTATTTTGCCAGCGAGGGGAGGAGAAACGTCAGCCAGCTCAAACCAGCAAATGCCATGAGCACGCCCAGAATTCGAGGCAGGAAGGCCGACCTGAAAGTAAGGTAGCCGATCAGGATACAAAAGGCTCCGTGAAACACAATGGCCGTGTTCACGCCATGAGGGGTCAATCGAAAAGCCTCAGATATGAGTCCCACGAGGTTGAAGGACGCCCCGAGCAATGACAGGCTCTTGTTCACCGCCATAAAGATGTAATAGCAGAGCAGCGTCACCGCAGCCATGCCCAACATCTGGATGATGTCCACTCCGTAACCCAACCTGCCGCGGAGGAACACCTCGAGGAACAATGCCGTCAGTAAGCTGAACACGTAAAGCCCACCGGCGATCCTGGCCTTGAAACGCGGCGACACCTCTCCTGTCCGTGCCATCCATGTAGCTGTGCTCATACTCTTTTCTCCTTGTGCAAGCGACCAAGCCAAGCGCAAGCGAATCAAATCGCTTCGTGACGGCCACGCACTCGGATCGCTGATTCGATAGACGACGGCGGCTCCCCTGTTGCGTTGGCTTGCTCCTTCCATCGTTGGACATTCACACCCATCACAATGAGCCATAGCATCAGTGATGCTTCGGCAAAAATACCGAGGCCCTCGATGTAGAGCGATAGATAATGTGCGAGGGTGGGGGAAAGAAAGGCCAGCCAGCCCAAACCGGCTAATGCCATGAGTACGCCCAGAATACGAGGCAGGAAGGTCGATCTGAAGATAAGGTAGCCGATCAGGAGGCAATAGGGTCCGAAAAACAGCAGAGGGCTGACAGGTAAAGAGGCGAGATGAAAGAGGCCAACAGCCATCACGACGCATCCCGCGAGGCTGAAGAGCGCCGCGATCAAAGTGAGGCTCCTGTTCACTGGCTTGAACATGGCATAGAAGAGCAGCGTCAAAATGACATAGCAGCCTGTTGCAATAAGATTGGTGGCGTTGCCATAGGCAACGAGCTTACGCCCAACTAGGAAGTGGGCGAGTACTGCGGTCAGAAAGTAAAGCAGATAAACGACACCGGTAATTCTGGCCTTGAAACGCGGCGACACTTCTCGAATCCGTTCCATCATTCGTAGCCTCCAAGAAGTGGCTACGGTCGAAGCCAAATATTCCGACCCTGTAAGGGCCGTGGTCACGATGAGGACGCACGCCTTGGCGAACCGACAGCTGTTTATCTTACAGTAGGCGCGTAGTTAGCTCCTGAATGACCAAAATTGCACATATTCTGGGATAAAAAGACAACTTTTGAGACCGCAGTGCCGCCAGTTGGCGCCAACAGCCACAGTCCGGTTCACTCATCGACACCAGCGAACAGTCCGCGGCGGCAGCCAACTTCCCATACTAGTTTGTCGTCCTTTTTAGACCGGGCAGCCATCATGTCCTCAGTCGTGGAGAAGGAACGTGAGCAGTGTCCTGTGCACCTGCAGGCCGCCGTTGTAATGGATAAGGCCCATTTTACGGAATCGGTTCATGAAATAACTCACTCTGGATCGCGTGGTGCCAACCATTTCTGCAAGTGTTTCCTGGCTCACCCTCAAGATGGCCGGCTCCGGTTTCGATTGCAGTCCGAAGCTCGCAAGCACTAATAGAATCGAGCCAACCGCCTTTCGCTGGAACTAAAGATCTGGTCGACAAAGTCCTTTTCGATTCGCTCAATCCGCGACAGTAAATGAGAGATGAAAGTTTGCGAAGGCAGGGTCTTCATGAATCAAACGAACGATGGTGACCCTTTCCACTCGCGCGATCGTTGAGGGCTGAATCGTCGTTGCACTCGACACTCGCATCGATTGTCTGACCAGGCAACCTTCGCCAAAGAAGTCGCCCTGCCTCAAGATAGCGATCACAGCCTTCTTGCCACCCTTGGAGGCGACTGTCAGCTTCACATTGCCATTCTGGATGTAAAACATCGCATCAGCTTTATCGCCCTGCGTAAAGATGGCCTGCTTGTCTCGGTAATCCCGAGGGATCGCTTGCGCGTCGATCCTTCTGGATAGTTCATGAGGAGCAAGGTCCCGCGGCTTTTTCCTACCATGGTTAGCTCCTGGGGCATCAAGGCATAGAGCGATGGATCGATCCTATGGCTCAGCAGCTCATGACGCTGGTCAATAACGCTCACAGCGGGAAATGCAAGAAACAGAGCTTCTTTCAGGAAGAGAATGCCGTTTTCGAAAGGCCCATGACCGATCAATATTGCTCACATCCTAAATACGCAGACCGTAAGTATTACCGAACTCTTACCCGCTCTCTCTGTTTGCGGCGTTAGCCTCGAGACAAGAGGCATGTCATGGCAACCGTTATTGCACCACCGCAGAGAACCAGCAGTCCCGAAATCGTCGAACTAGTACAGGCTAAATCTGCTGAATTCAACTGGGTATTTTTCGTGGTGATTGCAGCGTTTCATCTGGGAGCCGTGGCGGCGCTGTTCACCTTTCATTGGTCTTCAGTCTTCGTGTTTCTTGTGATGTGGCTCTTCGGCCAGAACGTGGGCATTTCCATCAGCTATCATCGCCAGCTCACTCATCGTGGTTTCACCACACCTAAGTGGCTTGAGTATGTCATGGCGATCTGTGGCACTATGGCTCTGCAGGGCAGCCCTATCTACTGGGTCGCTGTGCATCGCATGCACCACCAATACACCGACAAGCCTGGCGACCCGCACTCTCCCCGCGACGGCAAATGGTGGTCGCATATGGGCTGGATCCTGCGTGGCTCTCTTCATAGCGAAACCACCATGCTCTCCCGTTACGCACCCGACCTGCAACGCGACCGCTTCTACCAGTGGCTGGCGGTGTGGCATTGGCTTCCCATCACCCTGACTGGCATTGCTTTGCTCGGAGGCGGCACCGCTCATGGCGGATGGAAGCTAGGTCTCTCATGGCTGCTTTGGGGCGTGTTTCTGCGGATCTCTGTCGGCTTCCATGTCACCTGGCTGGTCAACTCGGCTACCCACCTGTGGGGTTCGCGCCGTTTCAAAACCCGCGATGACTCGACGAATAACTGGTGGGTTGCACTTTTGACCGGAGGGGAAGGCTGGCACAACAATCACCATGCGCATCCCGTGTCTGCAAGCCACGGCATGGCCTGGTGGGAAGTGGATTTCAACTACTGGGGCATCCGGCTGTTGGCGCTGCTCGGCTTAGCGAAGAACATCAAGGTAAAGCGTCCACGGTCTACTCTGGGTAACCGGACGAATCCGCTCTGAGTTAGCTCGCGGAGTAACCTACTTCCTAAATGTTTAGATCGCGGTTGAGCGAGCTGCTCCCGGGCCTTCAATCAGGTCCAGCGGTCGTTAGAATAGCCCCACGGATTCGTATCCGCGCAGAAATCTCACATTGCACCAGGGATCTCGATTTTCCCCCAAAGTCTCCGACGCAATGGTCAATTGTGATCAGTATCTGAAGGCCGCAAGTCGAATACTTAATGTGCCAGGGTTTCTCTGGAGACGATCGTGGTGAGGGTTTGCCATGAAACTGCGTGAACGCCGGTGGCAGCACCGGCTGAATCGAGAACACCCAACTTGCACCGAGCGCGGCGTCGCTCAAATGAGAGTGCGGATGGAAGGGGGGCGACAGTATTTACTCGGTAGCGCAAATGACCGCACTAAACGCAAAAGGAGCGTTGACACCGACCGGCCTTCTCATGGAAGGCCAATGCACGCTTCCAGCGTCGGCCTGGATGTTCTTCGAACTCGATTTTATTGCGGGCATGTCAGTTAAAATTCCAAGTCGGACTCGGTAAAGAATGACGTGCCAACCCAAAAAACCTGCGTCACAGGCGCCGAATTCTCATCGAAGGGTGAGGATTATGTCCGGGTTCACCAAAGCCCTTGTATCTTTGCTCGTGGCTTGGCCTGCTGTTGCTCATTCACAAGCATTTGAAAAGATCACCGTAAAACATCCTCGCTCAGCCGACCAGAGCAACATGCGCGTACAAGTCCTGCCTGACGGCGACTTGATAGCGAATGCGGTCCCAGTGGTCATGCTCTTGAGTTACGCCTACGACGTGCCGACCAACCCTTCGCCCCTTCTTTCTTCTCTTCCCGACTGGACCGTTCGTGAGAGGTACGATATCGAAGGAAAAGCTCCCGCCAACGCCATTCCTCCGGGTCTTCAGGGCGGCGAATCGCGAAGCCGAATTCAGCAAATGATCCGCAAATTGCTCGCCGATCACTTCGGACTCGTGATGCGGGTCGAGAATAAAACGATGTCGGTTTACGCTCTCACCGTGGCCGGCGGTGGTCCGAAGCTACAGAAATTAGCTATCACCGAGAAGGACTGCATATTCGATAGCTCCCCGCAAGGTTGCCATAATTTTGTTGCCGGCTTCGGTCATCCACTGAATGCAAAAGCAATCGATATGGACGACCTCGCCCATTACATTGAGAATTGGACGGATTTGCCAGTCGTGAACCACACCGAGCTTGGCGGACTGTTCACCGTAAACACTGAAGGCTGGCTTCCCATGCGCCTGCCCCCTCCGCCTCCGAACGCCGCCCCGGGCATGAACCCCTTCGCCGGCCTCCCCACCATTTTCACGGTCCTGGGAAAACTCGGTCTCGAACTGCATCGGCAAGAGGCAGTCTTGCCGGTGTACACCGTTGAGCGTGTCGAGCGCCCATCTGTCAACTGACGAACGAGAAGTCGGGCAGGGATTTTCTTCAGCGTGAATCGTCAACTGTTGCCAACAGGGCAATGCACGTTTACAGCCGACAGCAGGCCGACGCAAGCGCAAAGAGCACTACACAGGAGAGGAAAATCCTGCGGCGCCCATAAAGATCGCCAAGCGAACCGCCTAACAGCAGCGCTGTAAGCTGAAGGGCGTAGGCCTCGACCACCCATTGAATCTCCTTCACCGATGCGTGTAGAGCAGTTTGCAAAGCGGGCAGCGCTACACTGACACCCTGGTCGGTGCCATGCTGCATGTGACGCATTCCATCCGCTGTATGCGGGACCCTACGCGCGGCGGACTTTCCAGTGCTTTGAAATGAGATTCCGCGCAGCCGCGGGTGGGGATACCTATCGCGACGCCGGCGCGAGCTCTTGCGTGTGACTGGTTTCGAGAAGGGGCACTGCTAACGCAGCTCCCACACGCTCCACTGCTTGCATAATCTCGAATAGCAATTCCTGTTGAACCCCAAGGAAAACGTCGGAGTCGGACGTCGTAACGTAGGCGAAGACCTCTACATCGAGGGAATAGTTCCCGATGCCGATGAAGCGCACTGGAATATTGCCCGTTTCCACCTTCGAGTGTTGCCTCAGAATCTCTTGTACCGCGGACAGCACTCGGTGCAGCTGGTCCGAAGTCGTGTCCCTGCGGAGGTTCAGCGTTACGTGGAGCCAGATCTTGTCTCGTGCACTAAAGTTTTCGAGCTCCGTAGCGGAGAACTGGCTGTTGGGCACGCTGAGGATAGTTCGATCGAGCGTTCGGATGCGGGTGGATCGCAGGCCTATGTGCATCACAGTTCCAATGTGCGCACCGAATCGGCAGAAATCACCGACCAATACGGGGCGGTCGCCAATGACCGAGATGCCACCGAAAAGGTTCTCAATTGTCTTCTGAGCCGCCAGCGCGACCGCGATGCCGCCCACACCGAGGCCGGCCAGAATCGTCGCCGTGTTATAGCCCCAGGCGCTCACTACGGCAAGTATCGCGATCAGAAAAAGGGATAGCTTGACGACTTGCCTGCCTAGAGGAAGCACGGAGTAGGTCATCGCCTTCATGCGGGGGTCCAGTCGGGAACGCCATCGTTCTGCGACGTAGTCGACCGCGGCCGTGCCTGCCCACGCCAGTCCAAGGAAGAAGGCCATCGCCAGTGCGCGCTCCATATACATCCGTGGCAACGCCGACGGCGGTGCAAGTGCCATCGCGCCGCGAAAACCTGCTATCGCCAGACACAGGCGGACGGGTTCGCGGAGCTGGCCCGCATTTGCATGCGTCAGCCGACCGAACGTGAGAACGAGCGTACGAGAGAGCAGTCCCGCAACAAACCAGAGCGCGAAACCGATTGCCAGGAGAGCAACCCAGCGCCACACAGGCGTGTCGAGCAATTCATGCGTCACCAGCAGTTGCGGCAGTTTCTTCTCAAGCGGCGTCTCGGTCAGAAGCTCGTGGGCTTTCGGAATCAACGGAACGCTGTCCGCAGAGACTAACCAGACCTTGAATCCGGGCTTCAGCTCAACGCGCTCCAGGTCCAGTTCTAAGGGCTTCCCCTCGAGTTGGAAGGTGGCAAGGCCCTCCCGTGAAGGCGAGAGGCCGTCAGACAAATCTCCCTCGGGGTCACGGCTCAACGTCGCGATATCGAATGGCGTGTCGTCCAACAGATCTTCCAACTGCTGGGCAAGTTGCGGACCCTTCGTTGCGCGGTCCGCAGGGGGCATTTGACGCAGATCGAGATAGTGGGCCGCCTTTGCATACGCGTGCGCGTGGCAAGCTTCTAAAAACTGCCAAACCGCGCCTTGCGGGGTCATCCGGTCGAGTGGATCACTCGGCGAAGGCTCAGTAGTCTGCGCGGGCAGGACCTGCGCGGGCAGGACCGCTGCCAGAAGAATGACACCTAAAAGTCTCAGCATTGGCTCGTCCTGACTCCAGGTGTCTCTGGCCCCCGTGCATACGATTCAGGAACCTGATTCCGTCGAACTCGGCTGCTTTCAAAAGGTCTAATCATTATTGTGTGGGTTCCTCTGGATGGATCCTAGTGTCCATTTATCCTGGCTTCCGCGTCGATTTCTTAACCATTAAAGGAAAGGAGGCCTTTTGACGGCCATTTACTACTCCAACGCAACGAGCGGCGCGAAGTTAGTTCGGCTTCGGTAGCTTTTGCCTGGGGTGGCGATTGTATATCGGCGTTATTTGACGTCTGAGTTGCGTCTGTTGTGGTGGCTTACATACGCAGCGACTGGTTTGGGAAGCATTGGGCGCGGTTGGTGTTCAATCCTCCATGACGCCTCCTGGCCAACTTGGACACAACCCCAACTGAAGAGTGCAGCACGTGATGTTCCAATCCGTTCGAAACCGAAGCATTTGGATTGCTTAGACTTGCGGCTGGATCGCCAGAATCAAGGCGGCGAACTATCGCGAGAGAGGAAAAAGTTACACTTCGCTTGCCAAAGGGCCTGAAACTTTTCTTTCGTAGTCATTCGCGAGAGGCCCACGGAGCCGCCACCCTTCGAGCGGTTTACATGAAAGACAATTGGAGTGCCCTGCGAATTTTGTGTCGGTGGAGAACAGAAGAGACTGGCATGAGAGGAGCCTGGAATGGCACGAGGCAAGAAGTATCAACCTGAGCAGGTGGTGAATCTGCTGCGACAGATAGAAGTAGCCGTGGCGAATGGCAAGACGACAGCTTTCCGCCCTTGGTGGTTGAGGTCGCTGCGTCTTTGCCCAGGTTTCCTGCGATCTGCGCAGTGTTGATGTGATGTGATGACCTCCTCTTTGATTCTGCCCGGTTGGGACATATTGCCCGGAGGGACGGGGTGGGTGTGAACTCCCAAGAGCGATGGCCAACACGGAGAAAACCGGAGATTCACTTCCCGGGCAGGGGAGCAACTCTCTTGTTGCGGCGTTCCGATGGCGTTCTCGCGGCTTACGAGTCTGCAGGAGCGGAGACAAAGTAGACTCTTAACGGCGCTGAGCAATTCTCGCTTAGGCATCCGAAGCTGGTCTGAGGCCGTCCAATAATACAAGTGGCCCTGCAGAACTCGTAAGGAGAATGCCGCAGGGGTGGGTGGAAACAAATTTGTGTCTTGTCAATAGAATCGTCTGGTCTTAGAGGTGCTCCTCTTGACGCCTCTGCGTGCGCAGATTTTCCATTGAACGCAGTCAGGCCACGATGTTGGGCTCCAAGCGGAGACCTCAATGGCAAACATTTGGCCACTAACCCGATCCGAAACTGACCACCGGCCGCCTACTATCCTGCAGGGAGCGTCCGACGGTATCAAAGCGAATCGCGCCGAATTTCTAGAGTTGCGCACCGAAGCAGGAGCGGTTTACCTTCGCCCATCACAATGGCAGCGCCTTCGTCTCCGATGGGCATTTCGGCATTTTCATGTTCTTTCCCCACAGGTTTTGAGCCGGCGTGATCGGTCCTTGATCGAGAAACTTTCCCGCTCGGCGCAGATAACACCAGTCATGCCGCTTCCCGAAGGCACTGTTTTTGGAGTGGTCGAGGAGCCGCATTCCGTGTCCTCTGTTGCCGTACGTCGATCGGTCACGACCAGACTTGAGGATTTATCGGACTTCGAAGAAAGAATTGAATCACCCGATGTTTCCGGTCGTCAAGAAGTTCGGGGCGGCCGTGCCATGGCTCGGGGTCCTGTGGCTGGGCTGGTGGCGCTTTCTGCTGTCTGTGCCGCCTTGATCCTGGCTCGCGTGTTTGGCGTGCTTCCTGGCAACGCATCGCCAGCCCATCCGCAAACGATGACTTCGGGCCACGCTTCCGACAGCGCGAAGGCGCAGGGCGTTGAGTCCCCTGCAAGCCATTCGGTCCCGGCTTCGCCGGCGACTCCATCTTCCGTTCCTTTGGAAAAGAAGCGGGCGGCTGCTCCCGTTCCGGCTGAGGCCGCGGTTGTTCCAGCCCCGCTGCCCCTTCCGAGAAAATCTTCCATCCTCAGCAACGAAGCTGGACAACCGGCGATAGCAAGCGGCGCAGGCGCGCCTACGCTGCCGACGCCTATAAGAGCCGCCACGCCGGAACCGCTCATCGCGTCTCCCCCTCCTGCGTCTCTCCCTCCTTTAGCTCCGACACCTCAGAACCAGCCTTTGGAGGGCATTGCAGCCGGCAGCCCGGATACCGCGACTGCGTCCGGTACTCCGGCGCGCCTCCATGTTTCTGAACTTCCCCAGAGCCACGTTATTTACCCTGTTGTCTCTAACCCGAATTTGGTCGGAAATGTGGACTTAAGAGCAGTGATTGGAGCCGACGGTACTGTTAAGGGAGTGACTGTACTGAGTGGAAGCCCCAAGCTAGCAGAAGCGGGCATCCAAGCCGTCCGGCATTGGCGCTTTAGCCCATATGAAGTTCTTGGCCACCCTGTGGAAGTAGAGACCAACATCAAGATAAGCTTCCTTGGCGAGGACGCAGTCTCGATCAGTTCTCCGAGCGCCGCGGCGGCCGACGAGAAGTGAGGAACAGGGCATTAGTCGTGCCGCTTTACTAGTCACCGAAACTCGACGTTGCGGCCGGAAGCCGTTGTCACACGCGAGGCCGGCCTTCAGTTGATCCGCCAAATTCACGCGTAGGACCTTCCCAGACCTTAGGGCCAGAATGATGGCCGTTTCGCCCGTCATCACCCGAGAAACCACAATGTGGCGGGCTTGGGTTGGCTTCAACGCGACGCATAGTTTCGGCCTTATTCTCTTTAGCGCGCTCTACGGATACCTCGCGATTCGCCCCAGCCCATCGCGCTTTCACTCGTGGTTCTTGCTTGCTCTTGGCTTCGCACTTCTGCCTGGCTATTCAGTCATCGGCAAGCTCTATTTCTTCACTGCGCCGTTTCGCGGAGTCGTGCTTGCCGTGGCTCTCTACCTTCTTGGAATCGTCGTCAACTTAGCACAGTCGAAGTTCAGATAACTGCTGCAAACCCGATTTCAATCGAGACCTGAGCCTCGACTACGTCGACGTTCAAATCAGATTTGTTGCGACCGGTATCCGGTTGGACGACAACACGTTTGATGAGCGCATCTGGTCGTCGGCTTTTTCGAGGAACACTGAATCGCCGAACTCGTGTGTGCGATAGTCGCCGGCGTTGAGTTCCTGGTCGATGAGGCCAAGGGTTTCATCATCGACAAAGGCGCGCAGCAGCTCGTAGTGACCTTCCAGTTCTCATAACCCCGAGATGCATGCCGCAGGCGCGAAAAACGGTGTCTCGCTTCTAACTAAGCGCGCCGCGACCGAGCAAAGAAAATGTAGAGTAATTTCGTATACCTTACACCGTATGAGATGTGCCTGCTACCCCTTAGAGGGAGGATGGCCCGAAAGGAGGTAATTATGAAAGATGGCAGGCAGACCAGGTCGGCAACACATGTTTCATGCTGTTGAACTGCGAGCGTCGTGCACGTTCCGGAAGGCGTTCACCCCGTTAACGGATTGCGCAATGCCTTCTATCTCGTATGGAATGGTTGGAGATCGCGACATGATGGGTATGGCGGGCCAGCTAGTGAAGAACCTGTTCCGCGCCGCTGAAGGGCGGATTGGCGTAGAGCACCCCGTCCTTCTGACAGAGTTGGCAGAGGAAGAGGCCGAAGACGTTCTAAAGCCAGAAATGCGATTGCACACGCTAGTACGCGAGCGCAACGCCGTCGGCACGCATTTCACTCGCCGCCGCATACACGCGGTCAGTTCCTTGCTTGCGATTCTCGATGCACTCATAGCGCCCAAAGCCGCCATCGCTGGCGCCCATGGGCCAGCCGAGAGCGGTCAACGTCTTCCGTGTCTCCATCGGAACGCCGGCCTCAAGCCGCAGGATACCCTTTGGACCCAGGCCTGCCGGATCCTCACCCATCGTCTGCGATGACCCCTCATGATGCCAGCGCGGGCTGTCGCCGGCGGCCTGCACATCGAGTCCGTAATCTACGCGATTGACAATGATCTGCGTCTGTCCCTGCGGTTGCATATCCCCGCCCATCACACCAAAGGACATCCAAGGCACTCCGTCCTTCACGACAAATCCCGGAATGATTGTCTGGAATGGCCGCTTGCCCGGTGCGTAAATGTTCGGATGTCCATCCTGAAGAGAGAACAGCTCGCCTCGGTCCTGGAACATGAACCCCAGGCCATCGGCCACCAGCCCTGAGCCCATGCCTCTGAAATTCGACTGAATCTGTGAGATCATCAGGCCGTCCTCATCGGCGACCGTGAAGTAGGTTGTATCGCCATGACTAGGGGCCTGGCCGGGATGCACCGGAACAAGAATCTGATCCAGCCGGATAAGTTTTGCACGCTCCTTTGCGTACTCCTTCGAGTTCAGCCACGCTACAGGAATTTTTGCAAAGTGGGGATCGGCATAGTATCGCGCGCGATCCTCATAGACCAGCCGCTTCGCCTCAGTCTGCACATGAATCGAAGCCGCCGACTGAAAACCCATCTCTCTCATATCAAACTGCTCGATGATGTTCAGCATCTGCAGCGTGGCCAGTCCCTGCGTGTTCGCGCCCATGCCATACACATCCACGCCGCGATAAGTCGTTACCAGCGGGTCGACCCATTCCGCGTGGTGGTCGCGCAGATCCTCGTACGATAGCCATCCGCCGATGCGCTTGAAGTAAGCATCGCTCGTTTTCGCAATCGGCCCGTCGTAAAACGCGTCGCGTCCTCCCTCCGCGATCATCCGGTACGTGCGCGCAAGGTCCGGGTTGCGAAACACATCGTACTCACCCGGAGCCTTCCCGCCCGGCATGTACGTATGCGCCGCATTGGCCGTCTCTTCCACGCCCGATCCCGGCCGCAGAAAAATCGCCATGTTGCGTTTGATGTACCAGCCGATGATCTGCGGCACCGGGGCGCCATTCTTGCAATAGTGAATCGCCGGCTCGAATAGCTCAGCCCACTTCAGCTTTCCGTATCGCTGGTGAAGGGCCCACCATCCGCCCAGCGCACCCGGCGTGGAAACCGTCACCGCGCCCACCTTCGGCAACACTCCGTCCTTCGCGCGTGAGCGAGCCGTCTCCAGCGACAGCGACTTCGGAGACTTCCCCGAGCTCGCCATCCCCATCACCTTCGCCTGCTTCGGATCCCACAATAGCGCGTAGCAATCGCCGCCCAGACCTGCGCTCGTCGGCTCCAGAAATCCGAGACAGGCATTCGCCGCTACTGCGGCGTCTGCGGCGGAGCCTCCGCGCTTCAGCATCTCTATCGCCGCCATGGTGGCAATGGGATGTGCCGTTCCTGCAGCGCCCGAACAGCCCAGCGCGGCCGAGCGCGATGCAAAGCTCGCGCCGGAGGGTCGGTCGCCGGCGTGGACATCGGGACGCTCGAATCCCTCACCGCCTGGAGCCTGATACTTCGGAAGTTGCGCGGTCCTTCCCGCTGCCTGCACTGCTCCCGGGCTCGCGCCGTTGATTACATTTTTTGCAAAAGAACTGGAACCGGCCGCAGCCAGCGGAAGTGTGGCAAGAAATGTGCGACGCCGCAAGGCATTCTCCTCAAGAAAAAGTGATGGCCTGAATATAAAGCAGGCAGCGCTGAAGCACTGCCTGGTTATCTGCGGAGATATGTTAGAACTCGAAGCGCGCTGCAAATTGCAATTGCCGCGACGAGCCTGCATCGCCGACTGCGGTACGGGTTGAGGAGATCTGGCCGAAGGTGCTGGTTGCCGAACCAGTCGCGGACAGGACAGGATTGCCGAGGTTCACGTGGTTCAGCAGGTCAAAGACATCGACACGCAGCACCAGCGCCATCGATTCGGCAATCTTCGTGGTCTTCTCGAGCGAAAGATCCGTATCGGCAAATCCTGGCCCGGTCAGAGCATTGCGGTGCAGGCTGCCGAAGCCTACAGGCTGAGGATAAAAATTGCAGCCCGGCGTCGTCGGCAAGATGCACACAAGGGCATGGATGTACGACACATTGCCGTTGGCCAGTGTAGCGCCGCGCCCCGTAGTGTACTGGCTTGACAAGAGCGTAGGCCGAATCGTGCCCGACACGCCGTTGTATGTGGAAGTGGTCACCACATTCAGCGGATTGCCGCTCTGCAGTTGCGTAATGTTCGCGAGCATCCATCCCTCGACCAGCCGGCTGCTCAGTGACGAGTTGCCATGGAACGGGAGGTTCCAGGTCCCGGAGAAGACAAAGTGGTTGCGCGCGTCAAAATCCGACAAGCCATAGTCGCCCTTCGGATCGAAGTTGTTCTGCAGCGTGTATCCGCCCTGCGAACCGAGCGAGTTCAGGTCCATCGACTTCGACCAGGCATAGGTCGAGTTGAACGTGATTCCGTGGGATAGCGCCTTGCGTACCGTAAACCACAGTGCGTTGTAGTCTGATAGCGAATCTGAATCCTGGTAGCCGATGTTGCCCAGGCCTGAGCCGGGGCGGATCGGACTGGTGGTTGACAGATTAGGATACGGCCTTGTCGCTACGGCATCCGGATGAAGGAACTGGTTGATGTTGCGCTCGATACGCAGGTGTTTGCCCTCCGAACCTATGTATCCGATCTGCATCACAGCGCCCCAGCCTATCTGCTGCTGCAGGTTCACGTTATAGCTTTCGGTGTAGGCATTGCTCAGCTTCGGATTCACGGCGCTCGGAGCCAGCGACGCCAGCGCCGCGCTTGAATACAGCGTGCCCACAGGCAACACTCCCGTGATGCTGACCGGGTTCGCATTCGGCGGATTGCCCGCAAGCCCGGTTACCAGATCGCTTACCGGCTCGTCGGCCATGAGGCCGTATCCTCCGCGCAGGATCGTTTGGCCGTTCCCGCGAACGTCAAAAATGAAGCCGACGCGCGGCTCCCAGTTGTAGTTCTGATTGAAGGGCTCACCTACGGGAATCAGCGAGTCAGTGCCTTGATCGAAGTTCACGAAACGTCCACCGCCCTCGGTGGGCGTGCCGTTCCACTCGAAGCGGAAGCCCAACTCCGCCGTGAACCGCTGCGTGAACTTGTAGTTGTCCGAGACATAAGCGCCCACTGCATTCTCGAATACGCGGCTTGTAACCTGGGTTGGCGTCACTGCGAACGAGGTGGCGAGACCGTTGATAAATGTTGGCACTGTAGCCGGGTCTCCTGGCTTGCCAGTATTGCTGAAGGTGATGGTGCCCGGAGTCTGATTGAACGAATCGCTGATGAACCGGCGGTACTCGCCTCCTGTTTTGATGGTGTGCTTTCCTACATTCCACGAAAGCGTGTCAGAGAACACCCCTGTCGTATCAAAGCGGCCCTGCGGAAAGCCGGAGGGCCCACCGAAGTTGAGGCCGATATCCTGCACCGTAATCTGCGGGAGGGCGGCGTTGTAGGCAACGCCGTTCTGGATCCCGTAGTCGAGCGGATTCGCCGGCGTCGCAGGCACAAAGGAAATCGCGATGCGGTTAAAACCTATACGCGCCTCATTCACAATATTTGGCGTGAAGATGTGTACTTCATTCAGCGTGCCGATCTGCCGGTGCGCTCCGCGATGATCGCCAAACCCCGGAATGGTATTGCCCTGGAGATTCGGCTCCGTGCGCTTGTCCTGCTGCCAGGCGTAATACCCGTGCAGGCTGTCCTTATTCGAGAAGTTGAAATACAGATCTCCGGAGAACTGGTCGATGTTCACAGGTCCCGACTCCGATCCCTGGAATACGGTCCCGGTTGCGTTATTTCCGGCGGGAATGAATGTAAGCAGTTGCGCGTAGGCCGGACCAGCCGGGCTGCTAGAGAACGCCGCTCGCTGTGCGGGACTCAGGACATTGCCATTAAAGAGGATCGCCTGATGCTGGCGCAGACCTTCATAACTCAAGAAAAAGAAGGCCTTATCCTTCCAGATCGGCCCGGAGAACGCGCCGCCAAAGTTGTTCCGGATGAAAGAGTTCTGCGGATTCGGCTTGCGGTTGAAATAGTTTCGAGCATCGAAGTAGTTGTTGCGCAGATAGTCGAATGCCTCGCCGTGAAAAGCATTCGTTCCGGATCGGGTCGCCACGTTCACAATCGAACCCGAAGACCGGCCATACTCGGCCGAGTAAGTCGAGTTCGAGATGTTGATCTCGGAAGTAGTGTTGATCGACGGCTGGAAAGTGATCTGGTTCTGCGAGGCATCGTTCAGATTGACGCCATTGATCATGAAGTTTACGGAGTCTTCGCGCTGGCCCGCCGTATCGTATGAATTAGCCCCAAGCCCACGGCTCGCGCTGGTGAGGCTGCCGGTGACCGGTGGCACTACCGTGCCCGGCGTCAGGTTCGTGAGGTCAAGAAAGTGCCTCCCGTTCAGCGGCATCTGCTGCACCGTCTTCTGGTCGATCACCTGGCTCATTGTGACGGTCGCCGCATTAATGATGGGGGTGGCGCCCTGCACCTTCACGACTTCTCCGGTCGACGCCACGCCAAGCTGCGCGTTCACGGTTACAGTCTGCGCTACCTGCAGCGTCACGCTGGTTACCCTGTAAATTGCAAAGCCGGATGCCTCCACGGTCACGCTGTAATTTCCAGGGAGGAGAGAAGGAACTGTATAGTCGCCTGCGGAATCGGAGGTTACGACGCGATCGAGGCCGGTGGCGATTCCATGCACCGTGACCTTGGCCTGCGGGACTACGGCGCCTGATGGATCGGTGATGCTGCCGGACAGCGTTGCGGTTGACTGAGCATAACCGGCGACAGCGGTGAGGACGATGGTTGCAAACGCAATTGCTCTAATTTTGTGATTCAAGCGGCCTCCAGAATATTGAACGTTGGCGAGAGATCAGCGAGCTGATAAAGCTCAAGAACGTCTTGCAATATGGGGGATTTCTGGCTGGTGCAGTCCTGCCTGCAATCTCCTTTTGAACCTATTTTGATTGGCGATATTTTACGTCCCGGTCCTAAATCCCGGTATCGGCTGTCGATGCCAGATGTAATGATATGAAAATGGCTCCCGGCCGCCGCCTCAAAGCGCTAGGTGGAAGCGGGCCGGTCATTTCTCGGTTACGCGAGAATCGTCAATACACTCAGAGACCCCTGGCAAACTTCTCTTCGAGATGCTTAGCCAACGCTACGAACGCGGCTCGACTCTGATCACCGCGAACCTGCCGTTCCAGGAATGGACCGAGGTCCTCGGCTCGGAACGGCTGACCGGCGCTCTGCTCGACCGGCTCACCCATCACGTACACATCCTCGAGATGATCGCGACAGCTAACGCCTCAAGCAGAGCCGCCGCAAACGAACCCCATCCCCAGAACGCTAGATCCTATCCCCAATGCGCCTCGGCGTAGAAGGGCCGCTTCCGCTACGCTCCAGCGCCCCTTCTACGCCGAAACCCCACAACCACCCAGCTATCTACTGGCCTACTTTTACTCCGCCACACTGGCCTGATTTGCTCCCCCCTTGACACCCAATGCCTAATAGGGCGGAAATGTCGAACCTTGACCTATCTGCGATCCATTTCGGCACAGGCATTCTCCTCCAACGGCGTTTGAGCCTCGAAAGACACCTACGATGTACCAATTCACCACGTACCAATTTGGGAGTGGAAGCCCTCAGAATTTGAAAGAAATGTAATAAATTGCGTGAGAGCCATGCCAATATAGTAAGCTACGAAACATAAACTACAGTCCAATCGATTCAAGACTTCGGCGGCTGCCGAGTTAACGATTCCGCCGTTTTTCCCCAATGGCCTCTTCTTCGTACGATCTGCTCTTAAAAATTAATTTCCCCCCGAGGGGTGATTTATGCTATCAGTGCGCTCTTTCGCCATTTTTCCTCTCGCTACTCTATCCATTGCTTCTGCAGCGTTGGCGGCAACACCTGCAACTCCAACATTTAGTGTGCCTGGGGGAACATACTCGGCGTACAAAACTGTCACTCTTAGCGATGCCACTCCCGGCGCTTCGATCTACTACACCGTCACCGGCGTAACACCGACCATCTATTCGACGCAATACACTGGACCGATCCCCGTCAACCGGAATATGACGCTCAAGGCGATCGCTGCTGTTCCTGGTGGACCGGTCAGTGTCGTTGCGACCGCATCGTATACGTTCGTCGCGGCAGTGGCGCCCACGTTCAGTACGCCTGGAGGAACCTATCAGGCCTACAAGTCGATCACCATCACCGATGCCACTCCCGGCGCTTCGATCTACTACACCGTCACCGGCGTAACGCCGACCATCTATTCGACGCAATACACTGGACCGATCTCCGTCAACCGGAACATGACGCTTGAGGCTGTTGCCGCCGTCCCGGGCGGCCCGGCCGGCTCCGTTGCAACCGCATCGTATACGTTCGTTCCGGCCGTTGCCCCTGCCTTCAGCAAGGCTGCCGGCGTGTACCAGGGCACGCAGTCGATCGCGATCAGCGATGCGACAACTGCGGCTTCGATCTATTACACAGTCACCGGCGTGACGCCTACAACTTCGTCAACGCGATACACGGGTCCGGTCACAGTGAGCAGTAATATGACGCTCAAGGCTGTCGCAGCAGTGCCGGGCGGCCCGGCTGGACCTGTATCAACTGTCTCCTATACGATTGTTCCCCAATCGACACCGGTCCGTACGCCCAACACCTCGGCGACGTTTTTCGGAATGAACGTCGACTATCTGACCGCTGGAACTCCATGGCCCGTATTGCCGATTCGCACCATCAGGCTGTGGGACACCGGAACAAAATGGGGCAACCTGAATCCCACCCCGACCACGTACACATGGAAGAATCTGGATGCTCAGGTGAGCATGGCTCACGCAAACGGCTCTCAATTGCTTTACACCTTTGGCGGAGTTCCGCCCTGGGCGTTACCGACAAATGTGCCGATTCAATCGATTACAAGGTCGGGCGGAGTCGTGACCGTGACGACATCATCGGCTCACGGGATGTACTATGACCCCACACAACCGGCTTCCAGGCAGGCTCAGGTCACCGTTGCCGGCGTTTCCAACGCCAGCTTCGACGGCACCTTTTATCTGACAGGGACACCCAACAACAACACTTTCACCTATGCGCAATCGGCCGCCAATTCCTCTGCATCTGCGGGTACTGTTAGTGCTGTATGCGGCGGCGAATACGCGCCGTCCATGTGCGCCGAGGCGCCGGCGAGTTTGAGTCAGTGGGATGAGTATGTGACCCAGTTGATTTCGCATCTCAGAGCGGGAGCAATTCAATACTGGGAAATCTGGAACGAGGCCAATGACCCCATCTATTGGCAAGGCGATCCCAGAACCCTCGTCGCCATGGCAAGCGATGCGAAGTCAATTATTCGGGCCGTTGATCCTGCCGCCGTGTTTCTTAGTCCCTCGATTACCGGAAACTACGAGACCCAGGCCGAGTGCGCGGGCAGCGTTGAATACTGCGGGACGACCTGGATCGACAACTGGCTGGCTCTCGGGGGCAACAGCACCATCGACATCGTGTCCGTTCACGCCTATCCCAACATCGGCATGGCTCCGGAGCAGATCCAAGGTAGCATCTACCAGCTCCAGACCGTGATGGCGAAACACGGAAATGGCTCGCTGCCCATCTGGGACACGGAGTCGAGCTGGCGAAACAATACGAATATTCCTTCGGCATCCGATCAGGCAGGCTGGCTCGCGCGGCATTTGCTTCTCGAGCAATCGATTGGTGTGCAGCGGACCTTCTGGTATGCGTACGATCAGCCAGCGTGGGGAACACTCTGGACCAGCACCGGCGGTCTGAATACGGCAGGTGAAGCCTATCAACAGGTGACGCAATGGATCACCGGCGTCACCGTAACTCAGCCGTGCGCCGAGATTCCAGCGAGCCCCACGACATTTGTCTGCAGCTTTACGCGCGCCGATGGCTATGTCGCTCAGGCCGTATGGAACACGGCAGGATTAGCGACGACCTACACCGTTCCAAGCCAATACGTCCAATATCGCGACCTCACCGGAGCTCTGCATGGAGTCGTTGGAGGATCAGTGGAAATTTCCACGTCACCCTTTTTGTTTGAGAACGAAAGCGTCTTTTAAACAATTACGAGCACAGCTCACGCAGAAGCAGCGCAAACGGTTCCCTTCGTTGTTTTCAATTCACGGAAAAGATGTGGGGAACCGGAATGCGCAAGCTTTCCGGTGCGATCAAGGAAGGATCGATAGGCGGGATCGAAATATCTGGAAGGCAGATACGGAAGGAATACAGCTTTTTCAGGTCATCTGACCTTATTCACGCAGAGTTCTTTATACCCTTAGCCGCCCTGAACAAAACGCATTTTGGCAGGGGTTGGCGTAAAGCCGATATTGAGGCGGGCGAGACCGCGAAGTCCTGCGTTCTCTCGCCATTCGAGCTTATCCTCCAGAAGAATCGGATTTTGAAGGCGCTCGATCAGCATGTTGAACGCGATTTGGCCCTCGATGCGCGCAAGAGGCGTACCGAAACAAAAGTGCGCCGCCCAGCCAAAGGCTACATGCCGGTTATCGGTTCTGATTAGGTTCAGGGTTTCCGGCTCCGAGAACCGGCGAGGATCGCGATTCGCTGCAGCAAGCACAGCGACAACTTTGGCTCCCTTCGGGATCGTCTTCGATCCAAGTTCCATATCAGCGGTCGCAATGCGCGCAGTGTGCTGCACGGGAGATTCCCAGCGCAGTAGTTCCTCGACAGCAGATGCCGCGATTTCAGGATGGATTTTCAACTGATCGTAGGCACTCTGGTTGCGAAGGAGCGTAAGAAATCCGCTTGCGATGAGATTGGTCGTTGTTTCATGGCCGCCGATCAAGGTGATGATCGTATTCGCAATCACCTCTTCGTCCGAAAGTCGCTGGCCGTTTACCTCCGCTTCCATTAGCGAGCATATCAGTCCGCCAGTCGGCTGCTTGCGCTGATCGTCCATCACCGCCGCCACGTACGACTTCAGTTCCTGGAGGCTTTTAACAATCTCGACTACGCGCTTCGGATGGTGCTGGAAATTGCCCAGCACTTCGGCCAGATCGAGCACCCACGCATGCAGTTGCCGATGATCTTCGCGGGGAACGCCCAGCAGGCGCGCTGTCACAATCGCCGGCAGTGGGTTCGCGAAATCCGCGACCATATCCACAGAGCCGCGCTCGATCACATTGTCGATAAGCTCGCCGGCCGTCTCTGCAATCGCGCCGCGGAGGCTTTCGACTCGTCTCGGAGTAAATGCGGCAGCGCAAATCGAACGCAGGCGCGAGTGCATCGCCCCGTCCATAAACATCATCTGCTTGAGCATTATCTCGGAGAAGGGCTTCATGAAGGAGAGCCCCAGCTCGTTGAGGTAGGCGGGAGGAGGCGTCCGGTCAGCGGAGCACTCCGTCAGTACCGTAATGACTTCGGCATAAGTGGTCACCACCCAGGCGTGCATGTAAGGATCCCAGTGCACCGGGTCGTAGTCACGAAGGACGCGATAGAGCTGATGCGGATCGCGCTTGATCTCGGGGCTCAGTATGCGCAGCAGGCTCAAATTTTTGTCGTTGGGCTCAATCACTGCGCTTTGTGTCACTCTCCATGAGACGGCCACCGGTCAAATGCTCTTCGTCCTCTTCCGCTTGCTGTATCTGCCTGGCGATCGTCGTAAGGGATCACTCCAGTTCAGCTCAAAGGGCGTATCGCCTTTCCTGCTGAAAAGCCCAGATAAACCTTCTCACGATTTCACGAACACTGAAGAAGTTTTTGCTGAATCGGGAAGATATTGGTTGACGGTCTCGGCAATCGCGCGAACGTTCTGCGGCGTGATGAACTCACGATGATGCACGTCGACGTAGGCCACAGTCAATTTCGACCCCGCGACCAGCCGCCAGCCGGGCAGAAAATCCAGGTGTCGCGGCGCATTTGCCGAAAGCAGCAGAAAAACCTCGCCGTCATACGGCTGCGGATAGTACACGAATGCGGCGTTCTCAATCATTTCGTGCAGCATCTCCCAGCCCGGCGGGAAAATCCGCGAACGTAGCGAAAAGGAGATGCTTTTCAGGAGGCGCTTGTGCAGGTTCACTACCGTCTGTCCCAGGCCAACCCGCATTGCCCGCTTGAGCGAGTGGCTTGGATGGCCGAACTTGGCCCGCAGCGACGCGCAGGATTTCAGGTAAGGCTGTGTCGGCGCATCCAGAAGAATCAAAAGCCTTGGCTCGAGGCCCAAAGTGCGCATCTGCTGCGCAATCTCATAGACCAGCACGCTGCCGACGCACAGACCTCCAAGAATGAAGTTGCCATCTGGCTGATCAGCGAGAATCTTGCTGAGGAAACGCGCCGCCAGGTCGTGCAGCGAGGGCTCCTGACCGAGTTCGGCGATATCGAAAGCGGTGAGCGTAAAGATGAAGAAAGGTTGATCGCCGCCTAGCTCCTTCGCCAGGCTGATCACGGGGTTGTGCACCCAGAAGATCGGTGTTCGAGTTCCCTCGCGGTTAAGCGCAAAGGCGCCGGAAGTGTGATCGATATCGCCCTTGAGCACTTTACCCGTTGCGTCCGCCGACAATGGCACACTGTCCACGCTGCGAAAACTTGGCCCTCTTACGTATTCGGTGTGGGGCGAGGGGATTGCGAGGTCTGGCGGAGCATTATCTGCATCATGCGCCACCGGCGCAGCAGTTGCGGTCGAGGAACAGCAGGGTGCGGCCGCGCCGCAAACATCTCTCGTCCGGCTCAGGTTTTCTTTCTGAGGAGTCTCATGATCTCCCTGAATCACCGAAGCGATGCCGTGGACGGTTGGCACGTCAAACAACTGCTGCAGCGAGAGGTCAACACCGAACGTTGTGCGCACGCGCGTCAAGAGCTGCATCCCGAAGAGCGAATGCCCTCCTGAAAGAAACAGGTTGTCATGCTCACTGATGGATCGTCCGCCCAGAAGATCGTGGACAATTCGCATCAGTTTGATCTCGACCTGATCGGTGACCGATTGCGTCGGCACTATAGGCTGGCCCGCGCTCGAAGGGCTGGGAAGCAGAGAGAGATCGACTTTGCCGTTGGCCGAGACTGGCAAAGTCTCGAGCTGCACAAAAATCGAGGGAACCATGTAATCGGGCAGCGTGTCCCGTAAATGCGCCCTGAGATCGTATTCCTGGGGAACCGTTGACTTATACGCCGGCAGAAAATATGCGACCAGTTGTGTCGAACCTTCCGGTGAGATGCGTGTAGTGGCCGCCGCAAACGCGACCGATGGATGGCGAGCCAACGTGTTGCCGATCTCATCGAGCTCTACTCGCTGCCCGCGGATCTTGATCTGGCGATCCATCCGTCCGCGGAATTCAATCGTTCCGTCGGGCTGGCGGATCGCCATGTCCCCGGTTCGGTACATACGAGCGCCCGGTGCGGACACGAACGGATCCGGCAAGAAAGCCTGGTGAGTTGCATCCGGTAGATTGCGATATCCGGGCCCGACGCCATTGCCTCCTATATAAATTTCGCCTGTGACGGCATCCGCAACGGGCTTGCGATCCTCGTCCAAAACATAGACCGCGGCTCCGGCAATCGCGCGCCCAATCGGCGGAGCTCCCTTCTCGTCCGGCTTCAGAACATAAGACGTTGCGACCACCGTGCACTCAGCAGGACCGTAGTTGTTCACAACCTTAAAGGGAAGCGGAGCCTGCGGCCCGCTCTGCAGAGCGTCGCCCCCGGTCAATAAAACTCGAAGAGCGGTCTCTGCTGGCCACTTCATAGCCATCATGGGCACAGCATACACAGTCGGTACAAAACCAATTGTGATTTGCTCCTTCAGCATCCAGCGTTGAATCATCTCCGCTGAGAGGCGAACCGAGTCGGCTGCCAGACAGAGGGTTGCGCCTGCGCACAGGGAGGGCCAGATCTCCCAGACAGCGGCGTCGAATCCGAGTCCCGCAAGATGGCTGGTGCGGTCGTGGCTTGTCAGGCTGAACGCCTTGCAATGCCAGGCCACCAGATGATTGAGATTTGCATGGGTGATCTCCACACCCTTTGGCACTCCGGTTGAGCCAGACGTGTAGACAATGTAGGCGAGGCTCTCCGGTTGAACCGCAGTCGCGCAGGCTCGCTGCCGAGCGGCGATTGCGCCCACTTCATCAAAGGGATCAACGTGCCTGATTCTGAGGTTGAACCGATCGAACCGCTCTCTCGGGCCTACGAAAACGATCGCACCCGAATCCGACAATGCGAACTGCACGCGAGAGTCCGGCCAGGACGGGTCAATCGGGACATAGGCAGCACCTGCTTTCATGGTGCCAAGCGCTGCAACAAGCCATTCCAACGACCGCTCAGTGCAGAGACCAACAGCATCTCCGTTCGCAACTCCGAGTTCTCGGAGATATGCGGCGAACCGATCCGACTGAGCATCCAGTTCTCCATAAGAGAATGCTCGCGTACCGTCCGTTAGCGCGGTGGAGTCCGGACACTCGCTGGCCCATCTCGAAATCTTTCCCAATACGGAATCAGACGAAGTTGTCATGGAACCCTATTGCCTTACATTGTTCAACACATTTGATTGGGGAAGCCGGATATGTGGCAACATGCCGGCTTCGACTATTACTCCCTGTCTCAACCCTGAACTGACTTATCAGGATAGGGCCGATAGACTACGTCACTGCAAACTGGAAACTCGGCTCAGTCAATCGCCAGTTCCACGCCCGGCTGCGGCTGCGCTTGCCTGGAGGTACTGGGCACAACAGCTCGCAGGTGCCTGACAATCCGGCGCGCGGTATATCCGGCACCATAGGCAAAGCGCATCATTGGGCCAAAGGAATTCGCCGAAGCAACGCCGACCATATAAAGTCCAGGGATCGACGTTTCAAAGTGCCGGGAAAGGACCGGTGTGTCTTCGACTGTAGTGAGGCTCCGGCGCAGCGCCTCGGACAAGAAGGACAACTTCGTTACTGAAACTCGATATCCGGTAGCCGAAATCAAATGATCGACTGTGAGGTCTGAATTCTCCGAATTGGTCTTCTGCAGCGTAAGACGCAGCATGCCTGTGTATGAGCGTGCAGACCGGACCGATGTCTCGAGATGCATAGGGATCTTGCCCTCGACCCGATCTCGGACAAACCACCCTGGCGCTGGGCCAAGATGATTGCGAACCACTCGCAGCCGAAACTCCTCGGACATGGAGTGAAACAGCAGCGGCGTGTCGGTGCACAGGCGCGAACGCCACCCGATGCCCAGTCCAGAGCGGGGGTGTCGTATCCTCTGCCACAATGGGCGCGGTTCCTTGAGAAACGTGTGGAATGCAATCTTTTTACGGCGAGCGATTAGCTCGACACGAGCGCCGGCCTCATGAAGCAGAGCGGCGAGCTCGAGGGCTGATGCTCCCGCTCCCAGTACAGCAACTCTGCGTCCGTTGAATCCCCTCAAATCCTGGTGCTCCGAGCTGTGCGTTACCAATTCATGGGGCAATTCGGCAAGCCCCGGAGGCACGTACCCGAAGGAAGTAACGCCGGTCGCTACCACAACGCGCCGGGCTTTCACAATTTGTCCGTCCGCTGTGGCTAGTTCAAAGCCGCCGTCGACAGGACGAACGCTGGTGACCTGCGTCTCTTCGAGTTTGGGCACAAACCGGCTGCGGAATTCGATCCCATACGCCACGAATGTCTCCAGCGGAACCGGAGAACCAATGTCCGCGTACGGAAGCCGGTTCTCCTCGCAGTAGCGCCGAAGAGTAAAGATCGATCCAGGATCGTACAAGCTGGAGGCAAATCCTTCTGACTTGAGAAGCATGCCCTGCGGCATGTGATCCCTCCAGATCTTCATTGGTGTCCCGAAGATTCTGAATGACATGCTGGTTTGAGCGAGATGCGCGGCAATCGATAAGCCATACGGACCAGCTCCGATGACGACAACGTCAACAAACATTTTGTTGCCCTTTCCTGAGAAGATCGAACTTCAACTAACTACAGTTTTCGTGCGACGTGTGACTGTGACGGTTACGTTTGTGAGATTGAACTTCGCGTATTTATAAAGTTTGCATTCTGCTTATTTGTTGGTTATCGTTTGGTAGATTTTTTCCCAGAGCGAGCAGTTGGAGAATCAGCGTCAACCTCATGTTTTCTTGAACGCAAGCCTTTGGTGGCCTACGTCGTCCCGCTTGGCGATCGCGTTTCTCAAAGCAGGATGCAAGGTTTCAGCCATTTGTCCCAGCGGCCACCCCCTTCGCTTCGTCTTCGGAGTTCATGCTATCCATCCCTATCGCAGATTGGACTCCATCGGATCCCTGCGGACTGCTCTTCAGGCTGCAACACCGGACATCATAGTTCCCTGCGATGACGGCTCGGTCCGGCAACTTCATGCACTGCATCAGGCCGAACCGATGTTCCGCCCTCTGATCGAGCGCTCCCTGGGTGCGCCGGAGGGTTATCCGATCCTAGAAAGCCGCAGCCTGACCCTGCAGGTTGCCTCGGAACTTGGAATCCGTACACCGGCTACTCGGGCGATCGACTCGATTGAGGACCTTCACGCTCCTGACATCGAATGGCCGGCGATGCTCAAGATTGACGGCACATGGGGTGGCGAAGGCGTCCTTCCCGTTGCCAGCCGTCAGCAGGCGGCAGAGGTATTTCCTTCGCTGAACGGCGCGCGACGTTCAGCCATCGCATGGAAGAAATTTCTGGCGAATCGTCATCCGCTGGCCCGTTGGCTCTTGAGTCGTCGGCACGGCACTCTCGTCACGCTGCAAAAGTTCGTGATAGGCCGCGAGGCGACAACCATGTTCGCATGTCGGGACGGCGAGGTTCTGGCGAGCGTAACTGTGGAGGTCCTAGCCTCGCAGCGGCCCGCCGGCGCGGCCACCGTTCTTCGCTTGGTGCGCAATGATGAAATTGAGCGTGCATCGTGTCTCATGGCCCGGAGGCTCAGGCTCAACGGTTTTCATGGCCTAGATTTCATCATCGAGGAAGGCACGAATGCGCCCTACTTGATCGAAATGAACCCCCGCGCTACGCAACTTGGTCATTTGAATGTGAATCCCGAGGGCAACCTGGCTGAAGTTCTCGTTGCAAGTTTCACCAACCGTCCAACTAACGGCCTGCCGGTATCCTCGCTGATAGAAAACACCGTCATCGCCCTTTTCCCTCACGCCTGGAAGACCGATCCGGGCAGCCAGTTCCTCGTTACCGACTACCACGATGTCCCGTGGGACCAGCCCGAGCTGGTGCGGGAGCTGCTCCGAAAGCCCTGGCCGGATCGTCGGCTGCTCCATCGCATCCTCTCTGTCCTAAAAATTGCGGCGCCGCGCGACACGAAACAAACTAACCCCGACCGGCAAATAGAACCGCGGGCCGATGACGGGTGAAACTGACGATGCCTGTTAGGTGGCAGTGCAACCCCTGCCGTTCTGTTCTCCCCTGCACGCCCTCTTTGCGGCCTGATAGATATCGATGAGTTCGCGGTAGTTCTGAGGCATCGTGTATCTGGCTTCGAAGAGCTGACGCGCGACAGGCCGCATTGCCTTCACTTCGACTGGATGATCGAATGCCCAACGCAGTTTGTCGGCCAGATCGGCGGCATTTCCGGTCTCGAACAGCATCCCCGTTTGCCCGTCTTCGCAAACCTCGGCCATGGCGCCCAGTCGCGACGCAATCACCGGCGTACCTGCAGCAAAGCTCTCCATCGCGACTCTGCCGAATGTCTCATACCATTGCGAAGGAAAGACCAGCAGGCGCGCGTTGCCCATAATTTCGGCAGTTTCACCGCGCGACTTCGATCCCACCCATTCAACATTCGCTTCCGCGGCGCAGAATTCGCGCACGTCGTTCGCCATGGGACCATCGCCGACCACTTTCAGCTTCCAGTTCCGGTTCAATTGTCTCCAGGCCTGCAGTAAGGTATCGAGCCCCTTCTCCGGGCTGAGCCGGCCGACGAATAGCGCATAATCGCCTTTTCCGTCGCCACACCCCGGATCCGGATAGACAAAGTTGTTTTTGACAACCAGTTTCTGTTCCGGAAATCCCGCCTCGATAAACTTGTCGCGCACGAACTTGGTCAGCGCAACGTAGACTCCAACCGTATTGAGCCAGGTTCCTCTCATCGTGTGAAGGGCGGTCATGGCAGCCACGGCGGCAGTAGCCGTACGGCTGCCGCGATAGCATCCATGAATGATGCCGGGATACTTGAATACCTTGTCGATGCAGTCCTCGCAGATGCGGTCATCGCGATAGAAGAAAACACCTGGGCAAAGCAGGCGGTAGTTTCTCAGCGTCTGCACCACCGCTACCCCGTGCTTTTTCGCAGCGTAGTAAACCGATGGCGACAACAATGGAAAAAAATTCTGAACGTGCAACACGTCAAACTTGCGGTCGTGCAACATCCCGTCGACTCGTTTGTACGAAGGCGTGGACCAAAGCGATTCGATCGCTACCTGAATCTTTCCCTTCGCGCTCATCTGCGCATAGTCCACAAGAATCGTCTCGACCGAATGCCCATTGGAACGAAGCATTCTCACTTCCGATTCGTAGCTCTCATCTTCTCCACCGCGAAATTGGTAGCTGTTGTGGAGCATGAGTATGTTCACGATATCGCTCCTCTAGACCACCGCTGACGCAGGTTGATGAGTTGCTGATTCAGGCGCCAGAGGAAACACATCCTTCACTCGCTCGAGTACCGAGCTTCGCACCGGATGGATGAAGAGAAAGTTGTTGATGTAGTCCGGCGATCTGTCTCCGTTCACTGGCAATGGTTCGTCACAGGCCTGAAACTCCTTCACCGAAAACTCCTCAATTCTTCGCAGACGACCTCTGTGAATGAAGTAGCCGTGATAGCCAAACGCCCAAAAGAATTCGAAAACGTCGTGCGGCGAGCCCGCGTGGTGCCGCGCCTCAGACTCGACGATAACAGTGGGTTTGGACGCTTCAGCAATTCCTGCTAATCCTCGAAGCGCGCTCATCTCATGACCTTCCACATCTACTTTGATCGCCCCCACTTTGCCGCGATCTATCGCAAGCATGTCCAGCCGGCGCCGCTCCACCGAGATCGTACGCGTGGCAAACTCCTTGTTCACATCATCCTCGAGCGAGCATCGAGAATCGACATCCCTTCCCGATTGCAGCGGAATATGGAATTCGCAGCGACCGTTCTGGTCGGAAGCGGCGATGTTCAGGATCTTCACCTTTGCCGGCAGAGACCGCTTCAGCCGCTCTACCATTGCCGGATGCGGTTCGATGACGAGGACGCTGTCGCTGTATTTCGCAAAGATGTAAGCATAGATTCCCCGATTCGCACCCACGTCGACTGACAGTTCCGAGCGGCTGCAGATGCAGCGCGCGAGTTTGAGCTCGGGTTCTCCGCGCATGAGCGCCTTCCAGACCACCAACGGCATCAGCAGCTTGTCCGGAATCATTTCCTTGATGGCCATTCCTGCTCTCGAAGTTGACGGATTGCTCCGTGCTATTGCGTGCTCATTACTTGCCGATAGAAGCCGAGCGTCTGCGAGCGAATCGTTTCCCACAAATATTCCTGGGGCATTGGACACTCCAACGGTCTGCGCTGTCGGGCCCACCCAAGAGCAGATTCGAGTGTGGCAGCATCGATCTCTCCGGAGAATGTCCGGATCCAGTCGTTGCCGAAATCGGCGTTCAGTTCTCCCATCGAACCGAGGTCCGGCACCAGGACGGGACGACTGAACGACAGCGCAAGAAGCGCTGCTCCAGAATTCAAAACGTGCCGATAAGGCAGCACAACCAGATCGGCCGACCCGAAGTAGTTCCCGACCCGTGCAGGGTCGATGTGAGCAAGCTCGAGACGCACGCGTGAATCGCGGGCTGCTTCCTTTGCGATAGCCGAACCTAGAGCAGCATGCTTCGGCCGGCCGACGATCAAAAGATGCGCCCGCTCATCCTCGACACCTCGGAATGCCCGCACCAATGCATCCACATTCTTGTAGCCGCGGACCTCGCCAAAGAAGAGAATTACGCGCGCGTCGCTCTCAATCCCGAGCGCGCACCTCGCATCCGGTGGGCACTGCGCATACTGATTGCGGTAGTGACCGTGGCGGATGATCGCGGTGGGTAAGACCCGGAGTCGACTGAATTTTTCAATCGCCAGCTTCAGAGCGGTCTCGGTCAGGCTGATCACACCATCCACGCGGCGAATGAAACGCCGATAGAACATCGTTTCAAGACTGGGATGCAGTTCGTCGTGCGCCTTGAGGTTGTGCACTGTCCACACAATCTTGCCGCCACGCAGCCGAATCCAGACGATCATCGCGAGAAACGCGGTGAGCTTTGCCGATGCGACCGCAGGGTTGCGAATATTCAGGAGCGCTTCGGGCCAGTGGACATGCCAGATGTCGTGACGGCGGCGAAGATTCCACACCGAGAATTCTGCCACCTTCACATCCCCTCCCATCTCGGCATAGAGCGATAACGTATAGGGATTCTGCGGATCGATGGGCCACACAAGCACGCGCAATGGCGCGGCAGAGTACGGCAGAGCATCGGAATTCGAATTGGCGAGGGCGTGGATGGAAGACATTCGTGCGATGCGGAGTGCTTCAAGTTAGTGCTTCAGTATGTAGCCCTGTCCGTTCACGCAAATATGAACTGTTTGGCCCACGCTGACGAGTGCGTTGAAGTTTGGGTTGCCGACGATCGTTACCGGCGCGGGCCCGAAGTTCTTGACGTCGACCGACCATGGACCACCATCGGCGTCAGAAGCCGGAGGGGTCGCAGGAAGATTGACTGTCGCCGGCGCATTACTCAACACTACGAGCGACCCGCCAAAAGATGGCTCAATGGCATTCGTGTGCGGCTTCAAGTGGACAACCGGCTTGTCGTGGATCATGACCGCCTGGGCGGTGATGAAAATCAACGCGAACAAAATGGACTTCATAACAACCTCAGACTCACCTTGATCGGCGATCCCCAATTCACATCTCTAGAAAATTGCCGACACCAGTCGAAAGCCAGATACCGCAGACAATCAGGACGAAAACGCGGGCTCTGCCTCAGCCGGCTGCACGTTGGGCTCCTCATTCATCGCCCGCACTGCCTCACGGGCGGTTCCCGCCAGCCAGTAGCTCGCCGCACAGTACGCAATCCACGGCGTGGTATTCACAACCAGGAATGAATTCTCAGTCAGGTTATAGAGCGCGGTGAAAATGACCAGGAGCAGTGGCCAGGAATACTCCATCTCTCGATTGGTGCGCGCGACACGAAATGCAAGAAGGAAGTTGCGCGACAGGCTGAGAAGAATTAATGCCAGACCCACGATTCCAAGGCCAAGCCACACCTCCAAAAAGCCGTTATGAGCATGAGGCACGGCAGCAACCCAATTCACGGCATCACTCACCCGCTCGCCCTGCCAGCTGTTCCAGAAAGCCGAAAAGCCATACCCTGTGATCGGCCGTTCGCCAATCTGCTGCAGAACGTGCTGCCACAGCGGGATGCGGCCTGACAGCGAAGAAGAGCGACCCACTGCTCCCAGCAGATCTTCAGCGGAGTTGACGATGCAGACAGTCGCAAACATCATCACCGGAACGAGAACCGCGATTGCCGCCAGCAAACGCCGGGTCCGCAGGTAAAGGAGCTTGCGCATCGGCAGCAGTACCAGCATCAGCATGGTGACCACGGCTGCCGTAGCCGATTTCGATAACACCAGCAGCACACAGCAGAGCAAAAACATTCCCACGTGAACTGCCCGTCGGCGTCGCTCATCCAGCGCCAGCAGGGCAAAGCACACCGCACCGAGAGCCATCATGTGGCCCAGCGAATTCTTGAGGAAGTAAACGCCCTGCAACTCACCCGTCGGCATGAACGCAACGTCGGGAACCATGATTGCCACGGCAACACTCCCCAGTGCTCCTAATCCAATTGTATAAGCGACCGCCTTGAGTTGTTGTTTCGGCTCAAAGAGCAATCCAAGGTAGAGGCCGGCAATTGTCGATCCGACTAATGCAAGCGAGCGGCGAAACGATTCCGCCGGCTCGACGGACCAAGCCACCGACAAAATAGCCCAGACGCACAGAACGGCAAGCCATCTCTCTCTAAGCACGAGGCTGAGCACAGAGCTGCGGTACTTCACCAAGAAAAGGATCAAAACCAGATAGATCAACCCAAATATCGCCTGGGTTACCAATTGGCTGCGATCGCCGGCAGACGCCTCACGGTTCACGATAAAGCTCTGTCCGGCTCCAGTTGCCAGCACGAGGAGGACGAATATTACGATTCGCTCAAACTTCTGCACAAAATACTCCCTTCAGTTCGGCCTTTCCAGCTTCAGGCGCGGTGTGAATTGTTCGCGCCCGGGTGTGGCTCCGCGTCAAGCTACCTACGCTGGAAATTGTGGTTGAAGATGACTCCACCGTCGGAGTCAAGCACCAGCCACGGCTTCAAATCGGTGCTCTTTTCAATGCAGCAAAAAAACTTATTTCCCTGGCGCCGCAGCACGGGTACGAAGTTCAACACTCGCTGCAGCGCGCGCAGCGCGCGGAGGAAGTTAGTTGCACCAATCATGCGGGTGACAAGGCCAATTCTTGTTTGCTTGCGAGAGGCAAGATTTTCCTCGCTGGCGTTGAAGTCCCAATAAGGGTCGGCGTGCACGCGCAGCGTGTATTCCGGCAGGAACGAACTTGTTAACTGGTGAACTCCCCAGGCATTCCAGCGAAGAATGAAATTGGGAATTTGCGAATTGCGCACCCCGCCGCACACATAATCGTTGTTTACGACGGCAAAGATCTCATAAGGGAAAGAGAAACGCATCCGGCACAGCCATCTCATAAAGGCCGAGTCGTTCGGTTCCATCATCAGCACAAAACGGCTTGAGACTCTCAAGATTTCGCATAAGGCCCGATGTGGACTCCGGCAGTGATGGATTACTTCATGGAAAAAGACGATGTCGTAGGAATTGTCGGGGAGTCGAATATCCTCGGCGTCGACCGCTACAATCGGAAGGTCGTTCAGCCCGTCTCCAACGTCGGGAGCCCCACTCACATTCGAAAGCGTAATTCGGCTGAATCCGCAGGAGCGCAGGAAATTAGCATCGTCTTGCGTTCCGCCGACTACGAGAATTCTGTCGCCGGCGTTGATTCCGGTCTTATCCATGCATTGCTGGAACACGCGCCGGAACTGGGAGCGATCCTTCGGTATCCTTTTCGGCGGGACTACGCCGGATTCTTCAATTTCTGCGCACGATTCGTAAACGAAAACCTGATCTCCGGTCATTCCTGTCCCCTTTCCTGGCGTGTCGATGAAATTGGTTGACAATCTCGGCTGATCGTCCAGATGTTAGATCGACCACCATAGTGGTCTGCCGATTCAATTCACTGGATCAGTACCGGAGCGATGCCCACAGTAATTGCATTGTTCTGGATTTGAGTCCTGTTGCCATTTAGCATTTCCAGCTCGTGCGCCTGCCAGGCAACCGGAACTGGCACGGCTGTTTCTTTTGTTGCGCTCCACATCACGTGCGACACGCTATTCTCGCGTTGAAAGCCGCATGTCCACAGACCGTTTCGGGCGCTCGAACATCCCGTGAGCACAGCGCCTGTCATCCACTTCTGGATTGTGGCGAAAGCAACTCCCGCCCGGGTGAGTGCGGCGTTGTCCGGGCCAACCAGTTCGATCTGACTGCCGTGCTGAATTTCCCACGCATACCAATAGAAACGCGATACGCCCGCGGCCCAGTTCAGAATTTCGGCCCGTGCCAGCCACGCAGCAGCGGTATCCGGAGGCAGCAATGTATTACCCAGCCAGCCAGCTTCGGTATCCCAGAGAGGCTTGGACGCGAGGCCGTGTTTGGCCATAACCGCTTTGACGGAATTTATCAGCGTGACCATCGCTTCTGGCGGGGCGTTCGCGCCTACGTAGAAGTGATAACCGATTACGTCTGCATACTGCCCGCCACCTTTGCCAAGATAGGAATCCAGGAACGTGACCCCCTTTGCCTCCTCGGCAGCCGGAGAAACTACGGTACATGTGGGATCGACTTGTTTCAGAATCGTGTAGGCATCTCGCGCCATCTGCACCATCGTATCGACGCTTCCGTTCCAGCTCTGCGGCCGGTTGGGTTCGTTCCATATCTCCCAGTTGTGGATCTTGCCCTTGTACCGGATGGCTACGACCCGCACGAACATTCTCCAGTCGTCCATGTTGCGGGGCGGTCCGGAGAGGCCCGGAGGATTGGTGACTTCGACATCAGTCGGTGCATCCGGCGTGCTCGAGGCCCAACGCGGCGTGTACGAAAGGTGCATCAGGATCTCGACGTGATGCTCCTGGCTCCAATCGACATATTTATCGAGCAGCCCGAAGTCGAAATGATTCGGTTGATCTTCAATATTGGCCCAGTTCACGTGCCACGTTCGCCACCCACCCAGAGGCACAGACGGCCACGGCACCCGGTTCTTCGGGTGGAAGAGGATATTCATCGAGAAATAAGTCGCCGGAATCGGCCCGGCAGGCTGATTCCCGGTTTGGTTCCCCGCAGACGACGCGCTGCTGGCGTTCAGTGAGCCAAGTGTGACCGCACACAGCGCGACCACAAGCCAGTGCACAAATTTTTCTCGCGCCCGATCTGGCCGGATAGCAGACACCATTTTCTCCTTCGGATGCAGGTGATGGCCACCCTGCGCTCCTATCGCTCCGCCTGAACCAACTCGCGGGTCGAGCGGGATAAGACATAAACCGCAGTCCCCACGGATATAGCGAGCAACGCATCGGAGGCGATGCTCGACCATGCAGCTCCCATCCACGAATATCGGGGAATGAGCCAGAGGTTAATGACAACGTTAAAGAGCGCCACGCCGGCCTGAATTCCGCTACGCAGCCCCTGGTGCCCTGCGCCGGTGAGTGAATCAGCCAGAAAGTAATGCGTTGCTTTCAACAAAGGCAGCGGCGAGAGCCAACGTAGCGCGAGGGTTGTCTCGGCATACTCAGGTCCAAGCACATAAGGAACAGCGCTGGCGCATAGGAGCAATCCACAGGCGATGAGCGCCGCGTAACCCATAGCGCGGCCCATTAGTGGTTTCGCATAAGAGAAGCTGGAATTGATTCCCGCGCTTCCCTTGCGAAAAAAATTTGGATACGCCGAATAGAGCAGAGCCAGCACAGGCGAAAAGCTCACATCGATGATCCGGTAAGCTGCGCCGTAAATTCCTGTCGCACTCAACGTGCTGAGGCGCGCCAGCATCGTCTTATCGATGTCGTTGTAAATACTCTGGGCGCTGAGCGTAACCGAAAAATGGAATCCGTGCCACAAGTCGCGCACTGATCGCCGCAGCCTCAGTTGTGGAAATCCCAGTCGAAAGCAGGCCATCGCAATGGAGATCGTGGCGGTAACCGCCGTGCAGATCAGGTAAACATAGCCCCATTCGAGCGCTGTCGGATGACTGTGCAGCATAACCAGCACCAGTGCCCCCAGCAGCCGGTTGACGCTGACCAGTAAGGTGATCAGCGCTACCCACTTCATATGCTCGAACGCCTGAAACGAGTGTCCGGAGATCGTAATCAGGCTGACCCCAGGAATGTCCGCTATCGCGACCACCAGCACCAGGTTCACGGGGATCGTACCGGGCAGTAAGCTTCGTGAGATCAAGAGAACAAATACGATCAGAAAGGTACTGCAGATGGCTGTCGTTACCAGCGCGTCTCCCCACGCCATTGGGAACTCGGTCTTGTTGCGAGCTACCGACCGCACCAGCAGGTGACCGCTGCCGAGCGAGCCAAAAGGGTAGACGATACCTACCAGCGCCGCCACACCCACAAATGACCCGTAGTGATTTGCCCCAAGCGACCTGGCGATAATCGTGAAATACACAGCCTGAACTAAAAGACGGAGTCCCTGCCCGAGCGACATCCATAGCGTGTTTCTGGCAAGTTTGCTCTTGATCTGCGCCCTGAACATATCCCTTCCGGCCTGTCGAATGTTTTCAGCTGCCTATTCTATCCATCATCCGGCGAGGATCTCTTCGGCGGGTACTGTTCCGTCCGTGGCAAAACGCGATAAGCGTGTTGCCTGAAGTGCAACAAGAAAAAGATATGCTGGATTCAAATAAAGGTAACGTCGCCACAAGCGTTTTGGCTCTGCGCAGAGGCGGAACAGCCATTCTAGGCTGCGGTCCTGCATCCACGCCGGCGCCTGCGCCAAACGCCCAGCAATGAACGGAAAGGCGGCCCCTACCGCCAGCACCGGCATCGATAGCGCCTCGCGAAATTCGTACGCGAAAGCCTCCTGCCGTGGGCAGCCCAGCCCCACCAGCGTAATTCCGGCGCCCGAACTCACGATGCGCTCTGCGATCTCCGCTTTTTCTTCCGTCGTGAGCCGGCGAAACTTCGATGGTTCGTCGCCGGCAATCTGAATTGCGGGGAATCGTTCCTCGAGCGATTTCCTCAACGCCGCCAGCACCTCAAGTGTTGAGCCGTAGAGATAAATCGGCACGCCCTCGGACGCGGCACGCTCGCACACTTTGAGAGTCAGACTAGGCCCATAGACCCGATCATCAAGTTTGGCCCGGTGCAACCAGTTCAACACCCAGCGTACGGGTTGGCCGTCAGGGACAAGAAGGTCGAAATGGTTGAGACGGAATTTCTGGGACGAATCGAGCACCCCTGTCATCACGCCGTGCACTGCGAGCGCGGAAACCGCTGCGGGTCGCCGTTCATGCGCGGCCCGCAGAATGAACTCAACACTCGCTTCGTAATCGACGGCGTCAATCAGAATCCCGATGACATTTTTCTTCCCTAACTGACGCATAGCTCACTCCAACGCTCCACGTTCAGCTGATAAATCTCGTTCAGGATTCGTGGAACGTCAAAAGCGATTTTCCATTCGGGATAATGAGACTGAAACCGGCGCAAATCACTAACCCACCAGATGTGATCGCCACGTCGGTTTTCCTCGACATATTTACAGTTGAACTGGTTTTTTGAGATCTGCTCGCACAGCGAAATCGCCTCCTGCATCGAACAGTTGCTATGCCGACCGCCGCCGATGTTGTAGACCTCGCCGGGACGCGGATCTCTGAACACACTGTCGAATGCCCGCACCAGATCTGCAGCATGAATGTTGTCGCGGACCTGTTTTCCTTTGTAACCGTAGATTGTGTAGGGAGTTCCTGTAACGGCGCATTTCATAAGATATGCCAGAAAGCCATGGAGCATGGTTCCAGCGTGATTCGGACCCGTAAGACAGCCGCCGCGGAAACAGGTTGTCTTTATGCCGAAATAGCGTCCGTATTCCTGGACAAGAACGTCGGCCGCAACCTTTGACGCGCCAAACAGGCTGTGCAGTGTGCCATCGATCGACATCGTCTCCGGAATTCCGCACAAGTACTCATGGCTTGGATCGATCTCCCACCGCGTCTCCTGTTCGATCAGGGGTAGTTCGTTGGGACGGTCTCCGTAGACCTTGTTGGTCGACATGTAGATGAAAACTGCGTCGGGCGCGAACAGACGCGTCGCTTCCAGCATCGTCGAAGTGCCGTTCGCGTTTACGCTGAAATCCGTGAAGGGGTCTCCGGCCGCCCAGTCGTGCGACGGCTGAGCCGCCGCGTGAATGACGAGTTCGATGTTTTTGTCGTATTCCTGGAAGATGCGGTTGATGCTCTCCACATCACGAATGTCCGCATCGTAATGCCGGAATCCGGCCAACTCCTTCTTCAGCCGTTCCGTCATCCAGTGCGTGGATGCAGAATCGCCGAAAAACTTCGCTCGCATTCCGTTGTCTATCCCAACAACGTCCAGTCCTAATGATGCAAAATAGCTGACCGTCTCTGATCCAACCAACCCCGATGAGCCTGTTATGATGGCGACGCTCATGAAATCTCCTTGTGTTGTCTTTCAATAGGAAGCCGAGCCGACAAGGGTCTTGCGTATCGGCGCGGAAGAATCGTCGGCGAGGATCAGGCAGCCCCGGCTCCTCTGAAAACGGCGGGAATGGTACGAGTCAGAATTTTGAGATCGAGCCACAGCGACCATTCGTCCAGATATTTCAGATCAAGCTCCATCCACTGTTCGAAGGACAGATTGCTACGGCCGTTCACTTGCCACAGGCACGTGATGCCCGGTTTGATACTGAAGCGCCGGCGCTGCCGGTCTTCGTTAAATCCGTCAAAATCGCGCACGGGTAATGGGCGGGGTCCGACAAGGCTCATATCGCCCGCCAGCACATTCAGCAGCTGCGGCAACTCATCGATGCTGCTCCGGCGCAGCAGCTGGCCAACCGGGGTGATCCTGGGATCGTTCCTGATTTTGAAAACTGGACCGCTGGCTTCATTCCACTTCTCGAGCGCAGGCATCAGCGCCTCGGCATTATGAACCATCGAGCGAAACTTCAGCATTTTGAATCGGCGCTTATTCAATCCGATGCGTTGCTGGTGAAAGAAAATCGGCCCGGGCGAGCTTAGCTTCACAGCGATCGCGGCAAGCGCGAAGACCGGAAGCAGGGCAACAAGCGCTAAGCTCGCGACGACTACATCGAAGATGCGTTTCAAAGTTCGCGGCCAAAGTTCGCTTGCCGGGGTGTACGTCGCAATGTATTGATCGCCTTCAAAATCCTCAGGTCGCCAACGGGTAAACTTGACTCCAAAGATGTCGGCGTGTATCCGCATCGTAATTCCGTGCTGCTGGCAAAGGTTGGCCACATGGGAACAGTGCTTGTAATAGGAGCCAAGTGGTAAATAGATCGCGACTTCGTCTACCACGTTTCGACGCAAATACTCTTCCAGCCCCGCATAGTCACTGACTACCGGAAAGCCGACCTTTTTCAGCGCGTCCAGTCCCGCCCAATCACCGTCAACGAATCCAAGCAGGCGATATCCGCGTTCGCGGCTGGCCAGGATGCGGCGCGCAAACTCCATCGCGCGCCCGTTGGTGCCCAAGATCAGCATGTGGCGCTGATCGCGTCCCTGTGTCCGCACTTGATCGGCCACATTCCGCAAAACGAATCTGGAGGCGACCAGGAAGCACGTTGTCAGGACCCAGAACTCAGCCAGGAATGCAATGGTGATCATCCGGATCGAAAACGCGACGCTTAGTGCCAGAAGAAAAGTGATGTACGTTGTCGTAGCGCGCAATAGGTCCAGCGCTTCGCTCTTGCGGCCGGTCAACCTGCGCGACCGGTACAGCCCGCACATCGTAAAGATCAAGTGGCAAACGACAAGGGCGAAGAAAATGATAATGAGATTCGATATCTTAGCGCGCATGGAGAGAAACTCGCCGAGCGTCACTGTGTGCTCTGCGTGCACGCAGCTTATCGTGGTCAATGCAAACGCCAGCACGACCAGGAAGAGATCGAATAGCTTGAGAAGTCCAATTATCAGCCGATGATGATCATTCATGTGAGTTCTCCGCGGTGCTTTCGAGGTTGGGGATTGCGAAGGGACTCCGAGGCACGATCAACAACAAAGAAAGTGAAGCCAGTAAGACGGGGAACGAGGCTGTCTCCGGATTTACGAGTCCGAGTCAAGAGACTAGGCCCGTAACACGAGCGTTGCATTCAAGCTGACCGGGCGTACCAAGCGGGAAAGTTCGTGGGCGTTTTAGAAGATCTTGCGTTTAGAGGATTTTGTAGATGGATTCAGGAATGGGGAAAGTCCGTTTGTTCAGCACCGCGGCCAGAATCGGCACTTTGGCCGCCTGCAGGTTTTGTGTTACCGCCGCTGCTGCCTCGCGCCGAGTGGTATTTGCTTCGATCACGAGGACAAGACCATCGGAAAGCTGTCCGAGCACGATCCCGTCCGAGTAGCGATTCAGCGGAGGAGCATCCACAATGACGAAATCAAACTCCTGCCGCAGTTCGGCAATGCGCGTGCGCAGCTGTTCTGAAGCGAGCAGGCTGGGCGAATCCACCGCCAGAGTGCCGGACGAAAGCAGCCAGAGATTCTGTTGGGGAAGCGGCTTGGCGAACTGGCTTACGGCTTCGTCGCGCAGCAGAGCCTCGGTCAGGCCGAAGTGGTTCGGCACGCCGAACATTCCCGGCAATGCCGGCGAACGGAAGTTGGCCTCGACAAGGCACACGCGGCGGCCACGGTTGTTTTTGGCTAAGGTCTCGGCGACGGCTGCGGAAATGCGACTGCAACCATTGCCGTGATCAATCCCCGCGAAGGTCACCGTCCGCGGCGGCTCCTTAACCTGGAAAGCAAATAACTGCTGCACCAGACGCTGTGCTTCGTCGTTAGTCCAAATGCTCTCGGATTGATTGCCATTCTCCGTGAAATCCGAGCACGTAACCCGGGAGTCGGACACTTCTTGAACCTGTTCCTTCTCGATTTGCTGCATCAGTTCAAAGTGCTTGCTCATAACTTTCCTCTTTTCTCCTTGGGCTGATGAGGCTATCCGCCACCTGTCTTTTGACGGTCGACTTCCGGCGAGGTGGCAGCTTCGGGCATGATGATTGTGTTGCCTTGCTTGACGTGGTTGGGATCGGCGAGTAGCGGATTGAGCGCGAAGATTCGCTTCAGAAGTGCCGGCTCGCACTGCCCGAATTGTTCGGTGCACAAGTCGATCAGTGATTGTGTTCTGTGCGCTTCTACAAGACTGAACTTGTTGCCCGCCGTATCCACGAAACCGGCGGGGGCTCTCTTCGTAAGAGTGTCCTTGTTCCCATCAGACAAAGGTGCGGGAGACGATCCTTTCGCATCGTCGACCTGGGTGGGCGGCATGGCCTTCGCCGGCACGGCGGCAGGAGTTGAAACTGGCGTCTGCTTCAGCGTTACGGCTGGGGCCGCCTCCGCAATCCTGGCATCGGTCAAGGGCGACGCAGCGACTGGAGCAGGCTCCTGAAAGTTGGAATTGGTCGAGGACGGGCTCGTACTAATCGTGGCATCCCGATGAGTTTTGCTCGTCCCCGCGTCGCCGGAACTGGCTAAAGCCAATACCCACACCGTGACGGATATGACGAAGAACACAGCTGCAAATGCAGCGACGCGGAACCCCAGACGCCCTTCGCGCTTGGGTAGCGGGATGTTTGGTCGTTCGTCAGTTGCCAGCGTGATAGTGAAAGTCTCGCTTCGTTCCACCTTCCGGACCCTGAGGTCGCCGATCACCTCGCGAACGATCTCTGCATCAATCGTTCGTTTGCCTAAAGCGCACCCAATCGTAAGCGCGTTGAAACAGATGTTGTTAATGTTTCGCGGAATTCCGCCGCTATGCCGGGCAATCATCGCTATCGCACCGATAGTGAACAACGGTTTAGCGCTCTCGTAGCCCGCGACTTTGAGCCGATGCTGAACGTAGTTAGCAATTTCGGTTGTCGAAAGCGAGTCGAGACTGGCAAAGATCGAGATCCGCTGGCGAAGCTGCAAAAGCTGTGGTCTGTCGAGCTGGTCGCCGAGTTGCAGCTGTCCGCAAAGAACGATCTGGACCAGTTTCCGGCTAGGGGTTTCGAAGTTGGACAACATGCGTACGGCTTCGAGCACCGCGAAGTCGAGATTCTGCGCTTCGTCCAGGACCACAATGAGCTTCTTGCCTGTCTTGCTCTGTTCCAGCAGAATCTCGTTGAGGCGTGTTTCGAGATCGACCACACTTCCCTGCGGATTTTTCTCGCCCAGATCGATCAGCAAAGCACGAAACAGGTCGAGGGGAGTCTGAATCGACTGGAACAGGAAGACGGTTCGCGCCGTATCGCCTAGCCGGCCCAGGGCTTCGAAAAGAATCGTCGTTTTGCCCATCCCCGGGTTCGCAATCAGCGAGACGAATCCCAGACCCGATTCGAGTCCATACAGCAGTGCAGCCAATGCTTCACGATGGGTCGCTGACGCATACAGAAAGCGTGGATCCGGCGTAACGCCGAACGGCTGCTCGCGAAGATTGAAATGGCGCAAAACCATGGTCTTCCTAAGCGGTTTTCTTTGACATGGGAACGACAACGGGGATTCCTAGCATATCCACCACCTCGGCTGGCGAATGGAACGAAGAATCGAAGTGGTCGAAAGCGTAGGAAGTCATGATGCTCAAAAATGCTGCGGCCACAAACGCCAGCAGGGTCACCATCACTGGTGACATGATCGGCAGGACTGGAATCGTCGGCGGAATAGCGATGTCGACGTTTTCAATCTTCGTCTTATCCAGCGCCTCTGAAGTCCTTGCCTGCTCGCGCTTGGCCAGGTAGAGCAGATAATTATCCTCATTGGTCTTCCGGTCGCGCGCCAAATCAGTAAGATCCAGGTTTTTCTCAGCCAGATCGGTCATCTTTGACTGCAGATTGTTGATGCTCGCCTCGTTTGCGGCGAGGCTGGCCTTCTGCGCAGCGAGATCGGACTGCGTCTTGGCCAGATCTTCACGTAGCAGCTCGTAAGTCGGGTCTATATTCGTAGCCTCGGTTACGTAGTTGGTGTGCTCCGCCTTTTCAAATGCTGCCTTAGCCTGTGCAACCTCCTCGTCTGCTTCCTTTACCAGTGGGTAACTGGGATCGTATTTCAGCAGCAATTGTGTTCGTTTTGTTTCCGCTGTCAGCAGCGCCGTACCGAGATTCTGCAATAGCAAGTCCGGGGGAGCAGACGACGACTGTGTCGTTATACGCGGCGCGATCGTCTTCATCTGGGCTTGATCGTTGCGGATGCGCATTTCATCCGCCGCAACCGCCTGCTGAGTAACATGCAGTTGACCGATAGACGTGGTCAGCTGTTGATCGAGGTCGGCACGCTGGACGTCCGGAGCAGCACCGCCAGGAGTCTGCACAAAAGTGCGCAGCTTCGCCTCCGAATCGTCGAGGGCCTTTTTGTAACTGTTGGTCTGTGCCGCAAAAAAATCGTAAGACCCCTGCGGGCGATGCACTTCCGCGTGTTTCTCAAGGTAAAACTCTGCCAGCGAATTCAACACCGCATAGGAGAGCTTCGGGTCGTGCGAGCTGTACGAAACGTCGATGATGTTCGCCTTAGTAAGGGGCCTCACCTTGATCTTCCGCGCCAGCCCTTTCACTGCCTCAGCAATGCGGTAGGACTCGCCATGCCCGGGAAGAAGATTACTTAGCGAGAAGCCTCTGTCCTGCATCTGATTGGCGATTACGACCTTCTCGAGAATGTCCCGGCTGAGGAGAAGTTCGGCCTCGGAATTTATTTCCTCCTCGGCAACTGCGATCTGCTCGGTGATCGTTTGGTTCGGCACGCCTGTGGTGACAGGTGAATCGACGCGCTCGTGATTGACCAGAATTCCCATCTGCGACTTGTACTTGTAGAGGAAAAGCAGTCCCAGCGGAACCAGAACCACAAATGAAGCCACGAGCGTGATAATGAGAATCCGTTTCTGCCGGAAAAGAGGCGCGACTAGATCGCGCACTGAAATAGCTTCTTCTTCCGGAACCGGACGGCGTCGAGCGTTGATCCTTTGCATGATGCAACTCCTTTTTCATTCCATGCGGAGCGTCAGAGACGATTGGAAGTGCGCGAACTATGGGATCCCATACCAGCCGGCAACGGCGTTGAGTGAATACGGGACGTACTTCTTGAACTTCGCAATGAACTTCTCCGGCACATAGATCATGTCACCGGGCATAACCATTGCATCTTCGTTCACGTTCTTGCCGTTCAGCACGTCCTTAAGATTTACTTGCTTCACTTCCATCCAGTCTTTTGAAGTGCGATGAAACAAAAAGATCTGCGTCTTCGCGGTTGACATTGTCATGCCTCCGGCGACAGCGATCGCCTCTGCCACCGTGATGTCGGCGCGCAACTCATACTGCCCCGGTTTGCCAACCTGACCCGACACGGTAAAAAGCGGCTTCTGGAAATCTTGCAAGTCGATATTCACGATCGGGTCATGAAGAATTCCCGCGTAAGCCTTCCTGATGACCTCAACCAGTTGCGGAGTCGTAAGCCCTTGCGCGTACACGCTACCCACATTTTGCAGGCTGATATAGCCGTCCGGTTGGATCGTGACCGTCTGGTTCAGCTCTGTCGAAAGTGGAAAGCTGATCAGCAATACATCTTCCCGCTGGAGAATATAGCGCGGATGCCTCTGTTCGAGGACCGGGCCTGAACCGATCGTGCTTTGCGCCTGGCAAACTGCTGGTCCCGCTAGCAGACCAAACATCAGCGCGCAGAGCGCGAAGGCAACGCTCGAAAAAATTTCCCTTATCTTCATCGAATACTCCTTTGAAAGCTCAGAACCGATGAGCGACTCGCCGGCCTGCGCCGGCACTTTCGCTTAATGAGCACGCGCCTACAAAGCTGCCGCGCAATCTTCGAATCGCTCTACGTCATTCCGATCCACGTGTGCCGCAAGAGAACGATGAATCATGCTGATCGAGATCACTAGCCGCGCTGCGGAATTCATGCGAACCAGTCGCCCTTCCATTCCTGCAAGCGGCCCTCGAATTACGCGCACTCTGTCTCCTTCTTCAAGAAGCGGGTGGACCGTGCACTCAACCCTGCGCTCAACCACGGTCCGAACCGCCTCGATCTGGCCTTCCGGAATGGGCAACGGTCCATGGCTGTTGCCCACAAAGCCCGCGACTCCCGGTACCTGGAGAACCCGAAGCTTGTTGCCATCCGAGAGGTTCACTCTGACGAAGAGGTATCCACTGAAAAGCGGCACATGGACCGTTTGTTTTCGGTCGCTCCACTGACGCGACTCCGATTTCAGCGGAAGAAAGCTTGTAACGCCGAGAGACCCAATCATCGCGGCCGCGACCTTTTCCTGGCGCGACTTTGTCCACACAGCAAACCAGTGGGTTCCGCAAAGGTAGTCGCGCAAAGAATTATCAATTGCGCTCGTCTTTTCGATTGCGCGAGAAAAGTTTTCTCCGGGTGGGTATACACCGACAGACATAGCTTCGCCCCTTCGGTCCCAAGGCCGATTTTCAAAGCGTGTTATCGATTAGCGGTACACGGGCGAAGAGGGAAACGTGCCTTGTATCTCTCTTCGCTTCACTTACTGCGACAACAGAGTGCGATAGTGTTCCGTCTGGACGCCTCGGTGCCGATTGCACCTGCTTCCAGATGCCATGGGGATCGTGTCGATGGGGTTCAACACCCTAGGCCAACAGCCGTGCAAACTTGGTCGCCATTTGTGAACCTTCGAACGCTAGTTTCAACATTCATCGTGACTTAAAGCACATCGAGTGTGACTTGATCACTCTTGAAGGTTCCGTGGGAGCGGAAGAAGGGATTTCCGGACTGATATAGATAGTCAACAAGTCTCCCGGGGAACAAAGTACTCACACAACGTTCAATCATTTGCTGATCGTGATTTAGTGCGTCAGCAATCGTGCAATCTCTTTGGGGAGCAATTGAAACATTTTCGGCGTCAGCATAGCAACAGTGAAATCAGCTTAGTCCAAAATTTTCTTGTCACGAGACTATGGCACAATCTGGCTCGACCCTTCTAGTCTGGCCTGCAAACCCTCTGCAACAAGTTATTGTTTCGAAATGTGTTGCAGAGTAGCCAGTAAAGTAACAAACTCCTAGGAACATCAAATGTCCGATCAGCCAGGTCGCTCATTCATCTCCACAACGTCATCGACGGAGCGGGTCTCCTTTATTTGACGAATTTGCTCGCGATATATGGGCGGCGTGTACTCAGTTTCAGTTTTATCGTTAAGGTCGACGAAGCGTCAGCGTCGTCATAGATGATCGCAAGGTGTTCCTTGGCACTGATGCGGTTAAGTTCACGACAGAGCCCGAAGCCGCCGCGAAGGAGATCCTGCCCTCAGCGACGCTCAAGCGGCGCGACAACCACGTGGTGTGCATCGTTGGTGGCCGGCATGAACTGTTCTCCAGGAGCGACACCGAACTTCCGGTGAGATGCGATCCATACGCAGGTTTCGAAAGTCTCGTTGAGACTTTCGAAACCACTGCGCCTAATTAACGTTCAGGCGTTGGTGCCCCCATCTACCGTGAGATTTGCCCCCGTGATGTATGCCGCTTCCGGACTGGCGACAAAGGCAACAAAGGCGGCGACCTCGTCCACATGCCCATAGCGGTTGAGGGCTGTATTCGCCAGCTGAGGCGCTGCCCAGTCGCTCGCCGCAGGATTGAGATCGGTGTCGATCGGTCCCGGCTGAACATTGTTCACCGTGATGCCTCCGCGTCCTACCTCGCGCGCCAGGCCCTGGGTAACATCTTGACCGCGCCCTTGGTCGCTGCATATGGGGTGAGGCCGGGAGTGAAGTTACGTTCCCCGACGCACGGGCCGATAGAAATAATATGACCGCCATCCGCCATGTGCTTTAATGCAGCCTGTGTCGCCGCCATGACACCGCGGAAGTTGATGTTGATGACGCGATCCATCTCTTCCAACGTGGTTTCTTCAAATGGCTTCGGGATTGCTGTCCCCGCGTTGTTAACCAGCACATCGATCCTCCCAAGCGCCTTTGCTGTTTGTTCCACGGCCGACTGGACTGCCCTGGAAATCTGCAGCGTCAGCCCGGATGGCAGGCGCCTTGCGACCTCTGCTTTCGATCACCTTCACGATTGCTTCTGCAGCTTTCGCGTCCTTGGCATAGGTGATGACAACATCCGCGCCGTCCGCTGCCAGCCTTTTAGCGATCGCAGCGGCGATGCCGCGAGAAGCCCCCGTAACCAGTGCTACCTTGTCCTTCAGAGTCGACATCGTCTTTCTCCTGTTCCGAATTTTGCCTATGCAACTGACTAGCCTGTATGGCTGCCATTTGCGAACTGAACTTTTGATGACTCGGTGGGCCGCTGGATTCGGCTATTTGCGGAAAGGAACTTATTCGCACGAGGAATGACTCGAGCGAAGGTGAGCCGGCGAGCTATCGGCCGACAAACCATCCTTGTAGTCCAGCGAGCGGCACGTACAATTTGACTTGCAATGTGACCATCACACAGCGAGGAGTTTCACTGTGGATCGATTAGCGCTATGGAGTTGTTCATGCGCGTAGCAGAGTCAAGAAGCTTTTCAGCCGCCGCCAAAGAGCGTCGCATTGGCCAGCCGGCCGTCAGTAAGCAAATTTCAGCCTTGGAAGCGGAACTCGGCACGGAACTGCTCCACCGCAACACACGATCCATCGCACTGACTGAAGCGGGCCGTGAGTTTTACCATTCGGCGCAACGCATTCTTGAAGATTTCGAAAGCACCACTTCCCGCATTGGTCGCGGGCAGACAGCGCCTAGAAGTGTCGTGCGCGTAGGGGTTCATCCGTCATTCGCTCGCCCATATGGTCAGCAAGTTGGCGGCTTTCTTCGAGCAGTATCCGGGTAATGCAGTTGAATTCGGTACATCGGAAAGCCCAATGTTACTCATCGAAGACGGCTTCGATCTCGCAATCTAATATGGAAGTGATGAGTGCAAGTATGAAAACAGGAGCCGGAAAAACCGGACGACCGATCGGCTTCGATAAAGAAGCAGCCCTGGAGGCGGCGATGCTCCTCTTTTGGGAGCGGGGCTTTGAAGGTACTTCGATGGCCGACCTTACCAAGGCAATGGGCCTCAACCCCTCAAGCATCTACGCAGCGTTTGGTGACAAACACGCATTGTTTCAACTCGCCGTAAAGCGCAATCTGGACAGTCGAGCGCAATATGCAGTCAGAGCACTGGAGGAGCCAACACTGGAGAGGGTTATCCGTGCGCTCTTTGACAACACCGTAGCGTTCCTCACCACGCCCGGCCATCCGCCGACTTGTATGACGCTGGCGGGAGCAATGGGGCACCAGCGTAGACGCCACACCGCAGCAAACTTGCGAAGTCAGCGTCTCGCTTTCGTGGCTTCCGTCTCGGCCGATCGCGCAAGGCTTTCGACCCATTCCTGGTGATAGCGGTAGAGTCCACCGGGATTCTTGCGCCCGAGCTCTTCGAGGAAGAAGGGACCTTGCTGCGTCTCCTCGGAGAGCACATGACAACCATTGTCCGTGGGAGTGAGGACCCAGCCGTGGAAGGCGCTCGAACCAGTCTCGTCGCCGTCGACCAGGAGAGTCTGCGGTCGGGCACGCACTCAGTCACGGTGAGATTCGTCAAAAAGCCAATGGTCACCCGGCTGTAGTTCGTTCCGAGGGCCAGTTTCGGCTGACCGGTCAGGATCTTGACCTGATTTTCGGCAGGAAAGCAGCTCGACCATTTCTCGGCTTCGACAACCAGCTTCCACGCCACTTCAGGCGACGCATTCACGTCAATGTCGTTGATCGCATAGATCGCCGAGGTCTTCGGATCATATTGGTGAGGTCAAATTACGTGGTTATACATTCTTTATTCCTATTTCTCGAAAAGATCCCGATGGGACCCTTTCGTATCAGTGTTGAGGTGAAACTACGCAGTCGATTTGTCGTGATAGCGCAGTGCAGTCGCCGGCTCGGGCGTTCACCGAACGCCCGTTTACTTGGAGCGAGAACCTTCGCGTTCACGCGCGACTTTAGCGAGGTCAGCAAGAAGCTTCTCGTGTGTAAGCCAAAAGGCATCAGGAGCCTTCTTAGCCAACTCGATCCAGAGCGGGCCTTTCATCGTCTCCTCGGTCCAGAGGTGGCAACCTTTCGGCGTGGGCGTGATGATCCAGGCGTGGCGGCCCTCGGAGTCCAAGGAGGTCTTCGGACCTCCGTGCTAGGCGATCCGCGTTGTAGGTTCGAACTCCGGCACGAAGGCGGTTACATCTTGTCCGGCCAGATTGGTTTCGAATCGCGTCCCAAGGCGCAGCGACTCATCACCGTCAAGCAAGCGAACGTGTTCGACGCCGGGGTAGAAGCTGGGCCAGGCGTGGGGATCGACGAGCAGGGACCAGATCGTTTCCGGAGAGGCGGCCACCTCGAGCTCGTTCGTGAAATGGATTGCGCAGCGGCTGGGGCCATGTCTTCGGGCCATTTGATTGCTTCGAACATTTCAATCTCCTGATGTCGCACAACATGTGAACTAAAGCATGCCGTTGTTGTTTTTCGATTCCTTTTTAGGTGGAACGCTTTCGGGAAAGCCCCAGTGCTCCACGACCTTCTGGTCTTCGACCCTGTATAGGTCGATGTGGGCGCACGGATCGCCTTCATGGGTTCCCATGGCAGCGATAAACACGAAATCTCCCTGCCCCAACAAAAACTTCACTTTATCGATCGTCCGGTGTTGCATGAGAACCGCGACGTCACGCATAAACTCCGCGACACCATCGCGCACGCCGGGTTCGTGCCGGACCATAACGTCTTCCGTGAAGTAATCGTCACTTCGACTGTGGTCACCGGAGATATGAAAAGTCTCCTAGTAGTCGCGCATTAACGACTTATTCGTCTCCGTGTCTTCTCGGTGCTTTGCTTCCGTCGGTCGCAAAGAACGTTCATTCGCCAAGGATAAGGTGGATCACACGCTTCCATAAACAGATCGGTGACTCAGAATCCGTGTCTATTGCTCTGTTTGCGGTTTGACCGGCTCATCGATAGTCATGTATCGATCGCCCGGCACATTTTTCAACGTCTGCACAATTCCGCTCGGCCAATGGATCTCCACTGCCTGCGCGACCCCATTCGCGCCGAGACCAAAGTGCAAACGCTTGTCGCTTGACGAGAGATAGCTGCCGGAAGTGCTCACCGTCTCCCACTGGGAGCCTGTGGATGTGGTGATTTTCACCAGCGCACCGATGGCGTCACGGTTGCTCCTGTGCCCAATCAGATTGAGGCCCAGCCAATGGTTTGCTGTCTTCGTCTCATTGATCAGGATATGCGCCGGTCCACCGTTTTCGGTGACGACTGCGTCGATGCGCCCGTCGTTGTCGATGTCTCCAATCGCCATCCCCCGGCCGACCCAGCGTTTTGTAAACACATCGCCAGAGATTGGAGAAACATCGACAAATTTCTTACCATCGAGATTGCGCGCGAGCAGCATCGGTTCGCGATAGTGCAGTTGGGGAAACGTCAATTCGATCGTATCCAGGTCGTGTCCCTGCGCGATCAGCAGATCCTTCCAGCCGTCGTTGTCATAATCCAGGAAGCGCACACCCCAACCCGAGTGCAGTAGGGTCATGCCCGCGATACCCGAGGTATAGCTCGAGTAGGTGAAGGTTCCATCCCCAGCATTTTGATAAAGGGCGTACTTCTGGTTCGCCAGGTTGTCGACGATCAAGTCCGGGAGGCCATCGTTGTTATAGTCGGCGAAATCTGCGCCCATGCCGGCAAAGGTGCGTCCTTCGCTGTCAACTGCAATCTCCGCCTCCAGGCCCACTTCCTCGAAGGTCCCGTCTCCCCGGTTATGAAATAGAAACTCCACCATCGAGTCGTTCGCAACAAAAATGTCCAGATGGCCATCGTGATCGTAATCCGCAATCGCGATACCGAGAGCTTTCGCCGGCTTGTCTAATCCCAGTTTGTGCGCTTCTTCGGTGAATGTCCCATTGCCGTTATTGTGGTAAACCAGCATCGCAATCGGCGGAAACACATCCGGATGGCAATAACCTCGGTATCCCTCACGATGTTCACCGCACCACACGTCATCCCAGTCCCAGGTCACGTAACGCAACACGACCAGGTCAAGCAGGCCGTCTCCATCGAGATCAACCCAAGCCGCGGAGGTGGACCACCCGCTACCACCGATACCCGCCTTCTCTGTCACATCTGTGAACGTCCCGTTGCCGTTGTTGTGGTACAGCTTATTTCCGCCATACGCAGTTACATATAGATCCTCGTAGCCATCGTTGTCGTAATCGCCAACGGCTACGCCCATGCCATACCCCACCCCCGTCAGTCCCGCCTTTTCGGTCACGTCTTCAAACGTCCCATTCGCCTTCTGGTGATACAACCGGTTCCAATATTTCGGGCCCGTCTTCTCCGGAATCGTTCCCTTCTGGGTTGGGTCGCCGAACGGCGCACCATTCACCAAGAATATGTCGAGCCGTCCATCGTTGTCGTAGTCGAAGAGCGCGACACCCGAGCCCATTGTCTCGATCAAATACTTCCTGGACGTGTGCGGTGCCTGGTGCAGAAAGTCTACGCCCGAGTTCGCGGTCGCATCGACGAATTTGCCCGCAGTAATCGGATCGTCTCCCGTGCGGACCGCAGCATGAGAGCCCGCAGTCGAAGTGCCGCCCGATTGGCCTTGAGTAGCCGGTGCGGTCTGGCACGGTGACCCAAGTACCAGCGCGAGCGCAAGCAGGCTCGCCCAAAAGATGCGCCCCATGGCTAAGCAGCAAGGTCTTGTGCGGAAACACCCCTTGAGGTGGGCAGGTGCATTCACGGTCGGTGCCCGTTGACTCCCTTCGATTCGGCAGTGAGTGAGCGAATCAATTCCACCTCGCGCTGCCTGTAAGGTGTGCCATCTGGATGAAAGACTTCGTGAAACCACACCGTCGGCTGTTCCAGCGTATAAGGCCGGTACCAGGAATCCCAGGGCAAATACGTCTGAGTCTTGCCTTGAACAAGCCCCCAGTTGATAGCTGCTACGCGATGCTTCTGTGCGATTGGCAGGATCGTGTCGAACAGACTTCCCGCCCCCCGCGCCATGTATTCCGTGCAGATGATAGGGCGGTGGTATTGCTCCAGCCAGCCGACCCGTTGTTCGAATTCCTCGCCCCAACTATAGTTGTGGAACGAAATAACATCGGAGTTCTCGAGCTGAATTCGCGCCATAGGTTCCAGTTTGTCCGGGGAGGACCAGTCGCCCTTCCAGATTCCGCTGATCAGTGGCTGTACCGGATGTTTCTCGCGTGCCCACGCGAATACTTGCGGCAGCAATTTCCTGACCAGTTTTTCTTTATTCGGCGCCTCTTCCTTGGCGTACGAACTCTCGTTGAGGTTGTCCGGCTCATTCCATACATCCCAGGCAAGAATGCGATCGTCGTTTGCAAATGCCCCCACCACTCCCTGGACGTATGCCTTGAGCCTTGGATATTCTGCTGAATCCTCAAGCGCCTTCCGGCCAGGGCTCTGCACCCATCCCGAATTGTGCACTCCCGGGATCGGCGGGCGCTGCGGTCCAAGCTTCGGATAAGGATCCCAGCAGGAATCGAAGAGCACGAAGATCGGGCGGATGTGGTGTTTTGCGGAGATGACAAGAAATCTATCGATTCGACGCTTAAAGCCCTCTGGATCCTGCTGCCACAGCAAGTCGTGAAGGAAAACGCGCATCGTGTTCATGCCGATCTGCTGCGCCCAGCCAAGCTCCTTGTCGATCTCTGCCGCGTCAAAAGTATCCGGCTGCCACATCTCCAGCTGATTGATCGCATTGGACGGAATAAAATTGGCGCCTACCAGCCACGGCTGCTTCGCATGCCATGCGTTCGCTTTGTCTTCCGACCAGCGAGTTTCCTGCGCCGCAGTCAGGAGCGCCTGCAGTAGCAGGAACAGTGTGAAATATCGCTTCACCAAACTTTCCTCCTAATCCGGAAGAGATAATACTGCAGTGGCTTACATTCACCACTCTGAGGCCAAGGACGAGCCGCGAATCGAAGAGCCGACAGTACGCGGCTGACAATCTTTCCTCAGATAACTAACTCAAAAAAACGAACCATCGAGATGAATCGCACTTCCTCAAGTCTAGCCAGGCTCCAAATGCGGGAAGGCGGTTATACGAAGTTTGGCAGCAGCATAAGGCACCAGAGTGATCGTTTCCTCCGGCTCGGAGCTCGTGACAGGGCTTTGTGGTACAGGATCGGCCACACCTTCCTGGGCGTGCCAGCCAGGAAGTTTACGCGCATTGACGTGAAGGTGCACGGGCGAGTTCTTCTTGGTGAAGGGGCCGTCGGAAATTTCATTCTCAGTGACCGAGATACTCCTCGAGGACGACGCCGGCTGCAGATCGAGTCCATAGTTCCACTGGGTTGTGGGATAAATTTGCCAATCAGCGGTCATGCCGCGATCTCTCAGCTTGAGCCAGTCTTCGCCTATCCCGTAAGAAAAGACAAGCGGCCCGCGTTCCACTGCAACGGAATTATTGAACCAGCGTGAGATACGCGGTTGGAGCGGGAAATCCAACTCAACCGTATCGCCGGAGTTCCACTTACGGTCAACAACGGCAAACGTCGCTGCTCCAGGCGCTGGTTGAGCAAGCCCGTTGACCATGATCGACGCTCCTTCCGCCCAGCCTGGAATCCGGAATTGGATGGGGAAAGCCATCGGCGAGGCGGTGGTGACGATCATTCGCACCGTACCCCGGAATGGATAATCTGTCTCTTCCGTGATGCGGACTGCGTTGCCACAAAGGGTGGTGCTGACCTCGCAGGGTGCATAGGCAACAGCAACGAGTCCGTCGTTTGAGTTACCCCCTTGGGCGCAGGAAAGCATGAATAAGCTATTAGCGAACTTAGGCCACCCTTGATGAAAATTCGCGGTGCAGCAACCGAAGTTAGGCTCCAGACCATAGAGGTTGGATTCCGGTCCGTCCGTGGTCCAGGGTTCGCGGTGAAGACTGCACTCGACCTGATTGGGCTCCTGATTGTACTGGTGCGCCCACATATCATCGGAGAAAGCGCCCGGAAGGGCGTTGAAGGCAAGCTTTTCCAGCCGGTCACCGAGGGCAGGATCGCCAACAATCGACAGCGATTGCTCGAGCGAATGCATGTACTCGACCACGGTACACAGCTCCGAGCCTTGCGAAGGATTCAGGCCGGCAAAGTGTTCATCGCAAGAGAACATGCCGTTGGGCAGGCCGTGATACTTGTCGAGTTCGGCGATCATACGCAGCGCAGCGCGGCGATCGTCGTCCGATCCAGAAATCTGCGACCAGACCGGGCCGGTTTTGATCGCTTGCCCGTTGTTGACTCCATGGGTTGCGAGCGCCAGGTCCTTCAATCCGCCACCCTGGTTCAACTTCAGATAGTCCGACGTAATGTGGGTCGTGTACTTGAAGTCTGAGAAGTCAGCCGGCCAGTCGTACCCCTGCTGGTGAAGTAACCGGGCGAGAACGAGGAGATTTGCGTCGCCCACACGGTTATAAAGCCAAAGGACGCTGACCACTTCATCCTGCCAGCGGAACTTACCCCAGTCGCGCAGCGGGCGATTTGGCAGTTCAGACAGTTGATATGCGAAATATCTCCGCATGAATGGGATTACGCTGGGGTCGCCGGTGAGCTCCTGGTATTGAGTGAGCGCTTTCAACATCACGATCCGGGGCCACCAGTCGTCATTGGACCTTGGGCCGAACATGCCATTGGCCCACTGGTTGTTCAGCGTCCAATCGATGTATCTCTGAACTTTGCCTTTGAGCCGGGCATCGTCGAGCAAGTAAGCCAGAGGCAAGAGTCCATCGACAAAGTACGGCCCGCGTTCCCATGACTCTCCCGATCCGCCGAGCCAGCCGCTGTTGGGCCCGACATCGGCCCACGTCTCGTCCAGGTGTCCCCCCAGGCCGTCAGCCTGTATGCGGAGCTGGGCTTGCAGCCACCCTCTGGGTTTAATGCAGCCAAGCGGCAAGAAGTAGAAGGCGTTGGCGGCGAGTGGCACACGATTTTTTGTTGCCGTACCCGGCGTCTTTTCGGACGGGAATATCGCAGTAGTTACGGAGACGGCCGCACCGTCAAAAGCATCGAGCTTCCCTGTGGGCAGCAAACCCGCCAGACTGCACAGGCCACTTTGCTTCAAAAACTGACGGCGGCTAAAAAATGAATCAGACGAAGACACGATAATCAGCGATCCTACAACCCAAAATATCGCATATACAACTGGCGGGACGGGCGGATGGATCAAATGAACTATTCTCGATTGGCTCAGTGCCAGACTCTGCTCGAGCACAATCGCTGAAACGATGGAGTTAGACTTTAGGTGATGTCAGGTAAATGGATTGCGGTCTGTTGCCTGATAGCGTCGTCTTCTGGCCGCATTTGCACACAAGAGGACGCGTTGCAACAGGCCAGTGCGTCGATGACCGCGCAACACTACGACGAAGCCATGGAGCGGTTCGAGTCTGTGTTAGTGGCGGACCCGCGGAACCAGGTTGCTCGCGCCGGAGAAGTGGAGGCCGCATCCAAGGCGGCCCTGTCTCTCCGTAGCCACGGGGAAATGGATGAGGCACTCTCACATCTGTTGAGGGCCGAGAAGGTTGTTCCAGATGACGCAACGTTGCTGTTCGATCTCGGCGTGCTTGAAAACCAGATGGAATTGAACAAGGACGCCGACGAGTCGCTTCATAAATCAATACTGCTGCGGCCAGGCGATCCTAAGACGATATACGCGATAGCCCGTGTGAAGATGGACCTGCAACAGCTTCCTGAAGCGGAAGCCACCATGCGCGCTTATCTTCTGCTGCAACCGAACGATCCCGGCGCCCACTACGGTCTGGGACGAATCCTGCAGATCGGCCTTAGAAACAATCAGGCGGTCGACGAATTCAACAAGTCGATCGCGCTGAAGCCTGAACAGACCGAATCCTACTTTGAACTTGGTGAGATCTCCCTGCAGGAGGGTACTCCGGATGCGGCGGAGCACTACTACCTGAAGTGTCTCGCGCGCGATCCTGACCATGGCGGAGCGCTCACTGGAATGGGCATACTTGAATTTCGGAGCAAGCAATACGGTGCAGCCGCGGTTTACTTGGAACATGCTGTACGCGTCGCTCCGCAGTTTCAAACCGCACACTATTATTACGGGCTGACCCTGTCAAAGCTGGGCCGCAAAGAAGAAGCCGATTCCGAGCTAGCGCTGGCAACGAAGATTGCAACCGCCGAAAATGCGCGAAAAAAACAGCGGCTCGCACCTGCGTCACAGTAGCAATCCGCCGGTGTGATCTTGATCCGAGCCGGTTTACTGTTCAAGAATCACGATGGCCGCGTTTGCAGCAGGCAGGCTGAGTTGACCTTCGCCATCTACTAGCCGAAGCTGCTCTGCTTCTGATGATGCCCACATCCCTTCTCCGCCGACAGTTGCTCCGCCCAACGCAACCCCGTTCTTGCTGTCCAGGGATGGTCCAGTCAGGCGCAAGATTCTTCCACGGCTGAACTGGGCGGCGGCCATCGTGATTCTTATCGAAGCAGCCGTGCGAGCTTCCTTATTGATGAGAGTTATCGCCAGACGCCCGTCGTCGCCCCGCACTGCATACGCCTTAATGTTCATACCAGCCGCATCATACTCGACGGAAACCCTTCGACCGCGACTTGCCTGGGCAAATGCCAGCATCCCATAGTACAGAGGCTTTGTCGTGAAAGATCCCGGTTGGTTATCGTCGATGGGGGAGTAAGAACTTACAAAGCCAAGCTGGTTCACTCCGGTTTCCAAGTTGGCTCCTGCCGCATTCGCTACCGCGAGCGTGCAAAGAAAATCAAGTCCCCACAGGGCCGACGCTAATGTGTCGCTGACACCCGGCCGGCCTCCACCAAAACACGAATTGGTCTCGCAAATTCTATATGGGACCGGTGTCCGGCGGGAGGCTAGTTCACACTGCTCTAAGATGCGGGCCAGTTTTTCATCCGTCTGCAGCAGCTTGTCCATAGTGCTCGCCGGGCTCTGCGGAGGTCCTTCGGCGTAGTAGTGGTGCGTCAGTAGCTTAAGATCGGCTCCTTCATCGATAGCGAACTGCGTCAGCCAGTCAGTGCTACGGGCAACGTCGGGGCCCGCCAGTGGGACATTGGGCAGCCGGGCGCGCAACGCCGACTTGTAAGAGCGATATTCGCGCAAGTAATCCGCATAACTGTATCCTTTGGCTCGATGTGCCTCACCAGCGGCAAACAGGTCCGGTTCATTGCCAATTTCGATCGCCAACAATCTGCTACCGGCGGCTGCGACCACACTTTGTGCTTCCTCGACGGCGTTATTCATGTTCCGGCTGCCGAGGTTTACTCCCCAAATCAGCTGCCAGCCAGTAGCCTCCAGAAATGCGCCGAGGTCGCGGATTTGCGACTCATTGACCACGGTGCTTTTCGGAGAAGCGTCAGGAGCGCCATCTTTTGAATATGTGGAGTAGTCAGAGGTGTTTCCTCCGATCCGGATGACGCCCGAGGTCCCCAGATTCTTGACGAGTTGCACGTAGACAGTGTTCGTCGCGCTCAACAATCCGGGCCGCGCTACCGAGGAGATTTCATAACCAAGTCCCATGAATCCGCTGGGAATCACCCCAGCGACTTTACGCGGATCAATGCGCAGAGAAATGGATTGAGGCGCGGCCAGACCGCTTATGAGGCTGGATCGACTCGCGCCGCAGGCGGCAGCTACACACGCGGACGAAGCTAGAAATCTGCGGCGATCCACAAAAAGCCCTCCGGAAGCAATCTGAATTTCTGAAACTCCGCGCCTACTGCGATGGCTTGGGAATCGGTTTGCCCGCCGCCACCGGTCGCCCAAAATTGGGTGTCCCGTCGGGGTTCCAGGTGAAGGGTTGGGCGCGCGGCGATCTCTTCGCGCCGCAACCTTCTCCGGGCGCTGAATTGGCATGATAGAGAATCCAATCCTGTTTGCCGTCGGGCGATTTAAAGAATGTGTTGTGACCGGGTCCGTATACCAAGTCTTCCGGCGACTCCCAGAAAACTGGCGTTTCCGTCTTCGTCCAAGATGACGGGTCAAGCAGGTCGCTGTCCGCATTGGCTATAACCATGCCCAACTCGTAGTAGTCCGTCCAACAGCCGCTCGCAGAGTAAATCAGGATAATCTTCCCATTGTGCTGCAGAATCTCAGGGCCTTCGTTTACGTCGACATGAGGTACTCTATCGATTCGATTCTTTACGGTGAGATCACCCACCTTTTCCCACGGATATTGCGGTGTCGATATGACCACTGGTTTGCTGCCCAGTGTCCATGGATTCGCTAGTTTCGCGATCAATATCTTCTGCACGCCGTTGGAGTGGCCGGTCCAGCCCGACCATACCGCATACATCTTGCCGCCGTTTTCAAACACCGATGGGTCAATGGCCCACAGATCCTCAGGGCCGCTCAACTTGCCCTTTATCTCCCATGTCCCATCGAGCGGGTCAGTTGAGGTATTTTCTAGGACCCACACGCGGTGAGATTCGTTATCTCCCGCATCCGCAGCAAAATAGATGTACCACTTTCCTTGAAGCAGATGGAGCTCGGGCGCCCAGATCTCATGAGAGTAGGGGCCACTCAGTGGAGGCGTCCACACGATCTTCTTCTCAGCCTGTTTCAACTCAGTGATGTCCCGCGTCTTCCAGATCGTGAGATTCTTACCGGTTGTATTCATGTAGTAGTAATAGCCGTTGCGTGAAGTTACCCAGGGATCAGCGCCGCTCGGCAACAGCGGATTCGTAAATGTTGATGAAGCCTGCTGGCCGCCGACGAGCCCGGGCGCTGCCAGGAAGAGTCCGAAAGCAACAGCGATCGCTGCACTGCTTGCAGATAACTGCTTCCAATTCGGCGATCTTGAAGCTATGAGTTTTGTGAGCATAACTCGAACCGGACTATCGCACCTCAGCATCGCTATCCGAGCTTAACTCAGCACACCAGCGATGTGGACTAGTCCACCTGCACCATCTATTGGAGTGGAATGACTGGCCAGGAAACATAGCAGGAGTGTTGCGGCGATGATGTCGCGCGATGTTCGATCGATGGAAGGATTGAGCATCGGAACTCAAGGGAGCTGGCTCAGCGTCCCGAGTCTTGATGGTCTACTGCTGACCTTTAGCCGCGGATGAAGCGGCGTTCGCGGTATCCAGCTTGCGCCAGTCTTCTACTTCTTTCGCTTTCGCCTGATCGGCTGCCTGCCTGAGATCCTGGTATTTCAGCACAGCCGCGTGAGCGTCCGTTGTCTTTCCCAAGTGCCGGTATTCCTGCGAGAGTTCATACCATGCGCGCCGCTGCATTTCCCCAGTTAGGTTTGTCGCGCGCTGAAATGCCTTGAGAGCTTCCTCGTGCCTTCCTTCGGCCGCCAGTGCGCGGCCAAGATAGTAGTCTGCTCCGGTAGCGTTGTTGTAGATCTTGACGACTTGCTCGAGAAGCGCAATGGCGTCATGCTCCTGCCCGCTATCGACCTCTGCACTACCCAGGTTGTACATCGCGATGGGATTGCCCGGCGTCAGCTTGAGCTGTTCCGCAAAGGCCTTCGCCGCCTGGTCTGCATGTCCTAGCTGCCGGTATTCCCAGCCTATCCCTTCGTAGAGATCAGCCTCTTTCGGCGCGAGGGTGATCGCTTTCTGATATTCCTCGATTGCCCCATTGTGATCGAGCGCCTGCGCATCAATGGCCGCATTCAGCCGGTGCAACCGCCAGGATCCCGGATCCAGCTTGTATAGCTCAGCATAGCTCTGTTTTGCAGCCGTCAGATGAGCTTGCACGCGGTAGTCCAGGATGTTTTCATCGCCGGGCGCCAACTCAGCGGCGCGATCCAGGGACTCCGCAGCCTTGTCGGGATGACCGGTATTCATTTCGACGATGCCCAGCCAGGTCAATGCCTGGGTATTCTTTGGATCCTCTTCAAGGGCGCGTTGCAGATCAGCGATCGCGTCTTCTCCGTGGCTGCTCTGATACTCGGCAATCCCGAGGAAGAGATGTGCGCCCGTTGAAGTGGGATCAAGCTCCAGCGACTTCCGGATAGAGGCGATCGCGTCCAGCAGCTTACCTTGCTTTAGTTCCGCAAGTCCCATATCCAAATAGGCCGGAGCGAATCCCGGATCAAGCTCGGTTGCTTTGCGAAATGTCGCTTCGGCAGCCGACGAGTCGCCGGCGTGCATCTCCTGCGCTCCCTGACGAAACAGAGACTGCAACTGCTCAGGAGCAGCACTCTGAGCGAGCGCTTCCGCTTGCAATCCAAACACTAAAAGAATCGCGCAATATCCGAAGCCGATGAGCCGCATAATACTGGACCCAAAGTAGAGGAGAGAGATAGCAAAGTCAACGCGGGTCGCGCTGTCACCTGCATCCTCAATGGGCGCTCGCGTAGCGCCAAAGAAATTCCGAGAAAGCACTGGAAAAGATAGCAGAGGGGTGGAGGCTTTACCCCTCTGCTATAGCTTCAGAAGAAGCCCAACAATTAGTCGGCACAAGATAACCAATCAGAAGTTGATTCTTCCCGTAACTTGAATCGCACGAGGCGAGTTCGCTGTATAGGTAGGTATCCCGTAGGCGAAATCCGCGGGATTAGTGTCCGGCGCACCGAAGAGATGCCGGTTGAAGCCGTTGAGAAATTCAAACTTCAGCTGAAAGACCAACCTTTCGTGAATTGGCGTGTCCTTGAGCACGCTGAAATCTTCGTTCGCCCACATCGGCATCCGCACGTTCGTCACTCTTGGCGTGTCGCCCAGGGTGTAGGGGACGGGCGAGCCAGGGGGTAAAGCATTGACTGCCGCTACCTGATCAATAAAGGCGGGTCTCGCTCCTCCCGATGTGTATGCCAGCGCGGTACTGGTGTTCGCGGCGTTGAAGAAGCTATTGACGGTCGGATCGCTGCCTTGTGTAGCATTGAACGGATCAATGTTTTTCCATCCGCTTCGGTACACCGCGCTCTTTATCGGAACGGCCGGAACGAGGTCGTAGCGGGTCGAATTCTGCCATCCCGGAATACCCTGCGTGCAGCAGAAAGCGAGCGGCTGCCCATCCTGGTAGCGGAGAATCGTTCCAATCTGCCAGCCTCCCAGCGCATAGCTTGCCGGACCATGATTGAGGAACTGCTGGCCGCGGCCGAGGGGCAGCTGGTACACACCGCTGAGCACAAACGTGTTTGGTATGTCCTGGACGCTGATCGCTTTCTCCTCGTGAAGATTATCGGGATTCTGCACCTGCGGCTGGCCGGGATTGGTGTTTGGCAGCGCACTGTCAGTGTCGTTTATGTTTTTTGACCATGTGTAAGAAACCTGCAAGCTCAAGCCATTCCGGAACTGCCTGGAGAGCGAGACCAGCAGGGCATTGTAGCTCGAATGGCCTGTGGCCTGTAGGCAGCAACCCGAGTCGATATAGTCGTATTGCGGGAAAGGCCGAAGGGCCCGCTGAATCTGTGCTCCATTGCCCCAGAGGTTGTAGAAACCGGGGAATGGAGTTGCGATTCCGTAGGGGTTGTTAAGCGTGTTTGTGCCGAGCAGGTTGCCGAGGGCAAGATCCTGGTAGGGGATGTTGTTGATGTTCTGGTTGTTGGCCTGAAGGTTCTGCGCCGCGCTACCGATGTAGCCGATGGTCAGGATGAGGTCTTTCGCGACCTGCTGCTGCACCTGCAGATCCCAATCGTAAACTGCCGCGGGACGGCCTGCGATTTTCTCAATATAGGACCCAGAAAGCGGGCCACCGTTGAACTGGCCTGGGTCAAGATTGGGAGGAGCGGGGAAGGCCGGATATCCCGCGTCGATTTCGAACGAGGGGTCAAAACCGTTCGGGGAGTTGAAGCTTGGGCTGGATTTATATCCGGCGTTCATTGAGCCGCCGAAGTCGTCGTATTGAAGCGGGCCGTAGAGAATACCCCCGCCGCCTCGCAGCACAGTGTTCCCGTTCAGCCACGGTGGCGAATACGCAAAGCCGATACGCGGAGCGATGTCTTTGTAGTAGGTGTTTGCCCACCGCGTGTTGCAGCTCGTGCACTCCGTTCCAAAGACCAGCGCCCCGGGAACTCCGTATTCGGGATCGAGGGCCGTAGCGCTGAAATTTGACGTATAGTTTATCGACTCGCGGCGCGGTACGTCGACGCTGTAGTTCAAACCGAGGTTCAGCGTCAAGTTCCTCCCGACTTTCCAGTCGTCCTGCACAAAGCCGGAGTAATACCAGGAAATCCACCGTGACTGGTGCGAGTAGACGTTCTGGCTGCCGGTGGTGACCAACCCTAGAAGCTCGCTGGCCAGCCCATTTCCGGTGGCGCCCAAGGTTGTAGAAGCGGCTGTTTGGCCGGAGCCAAAGCCGATCGCTGGAGAGTTGTTGTTGATGGGGGAATACTGCTGGTAGCGGATGTCAGTTCCGAAGGTAAAACTGTGGGCCCCCTTCTGCCATGAAATGCTGTCGACCAGGCGTAGACCGTTGTCGATGTTGTCTCCGTTATTTGGCATGCCCTCCTGGGTCGTGAAGCCGTTGGTGACCACCGGAAAGTTGTTGCTTACAGCGTTTCCGATACCCAGCGTCGCAAACCAGTTCACATGTTCCAACGCGGGGAAAGCGAAGTTAATACTGTTAGAACGGTTCGAGCCAAAAATGAAATGGTTCAACAGGGTGGGGGTAATGGCATAGTCTATGCCAATGCGCCAGAAGTGGGTCTCGAAGTCCTGTTTCCAGGTATTCGGATCAATCGGATACGGCAGGATCTGCGGCGTGCCTGAGACACGGTTATTGTCGCGAGAACTGTAGGAGCTCCATAGCTTGAACTTCTGAGTGATGGGCGCGTCGATACGGACGGTGTAGGCCGTGTTGGTGATCGGGGAGGTGCTCGAAAACGAGAAATTATTGAACACATTGTCGTTGGTTGGCGGCGGGTAGTAGGCCAGTATCTTCAAGGCCGCCGGTGAAAAGGGCGTGTTGATTTTGTTGCCCGGGAAGGCCGTCCGGCACTCGACGCCACCTACGGTCCTCGTGGTGCTCGGATCGAAGATCTGCCCTCTGTAGACGGTCGTTCCGTCGCAGGGGTTAGTTCCTACAGCGGTTGCTGGGCTGGGATTGAATATGGCGGGGTTGGAGAAGTCGCCTCCGAGCTCCTGTGGGGTGGGAACTGTCGCGATGGTCGTCGCACCAAGGCTGTATTTCAATTGTTCCCATGCAAAGAAGAAGAACACATTGTGGTGGAAGTCGTAGACTTTCGGAATAATGACGGGGCCGCTGAAGGTGCCGCCGTAGTCGTTCTTCCGGTCCACGGGCGTGGAGAAGCCGGCACGGCATGCCGGCGTATCGTTGGCCCCCACACATGAGATGGCCTCATTGCCGCCATTGAACCAGAGATTGGCATCGAGAGCGGTGTTTCGAATGATGTCGTACCCACTCCCGTGGAAGACGTTTGTCCCGCTCTTGGTGACGAAATTCTCGATGCCGCCAGTGGTACGGTTGTACTCTGCAGGCGGCAACGCATCAGTTACGGTTAATTCCTGCAGCGCATCCACGGATGGCGCCTCCTCGTCGAATGAGGAGCCGTTCTCACTGCGTTGCTGGCTCAGGCCGTCGATCAACACTTCCGCGCCGTAGTTTTGGCCTCCGGCGATCTTGCTGAAGAAGACGCCGTTGTCGTTGTTGTTGCTGGTGCCGGGGCCTGTATTCCCAGGCAGCAGGAAGATGAACGCCTCGGGCGACCGGAAAGCTCCCACCCCGCCGAGCGCAAGCGGCAGCTTCAGGTACTGCTGATCCGAAACGGTCCCGGAGATTTCTGAACTATCCGTCTGCAACTGGGGTGCATTCGCCTCAACGGTAACGCTCTCGGCAGCGGAACCTACCTGAAGCGCAATGTTGATCGCAGTCGTGAGCTGTAGATTTACCTGGACACCGGTCATTTTCTTGACCTGGAATCCTGAAGCTTTCACAGTTATGTCGTATCTTCCGATTGAGAGCTCTGGAAAGCGGAAGGTACCTGCTGAGCTGGAGGTCTCCTGCACCGTTTTTCCAGAACCCTCGTCAACAGCCTGCACCTGGGCGCCTGAAATCACAGCACCAGTGGAGTCGGTTATGGTTCCCGCCAGGCTTCCGAATACAGTCTGCGCTTCAACCGAAGAACCCAGCAGTGCACCCAGCAGCAACGACAAAAGTACATATCTTATGCCAGACGTGAATAACATCATGGTTCCTCCTGAAAAATTTCCTTCTGTCCACGATCATTATGTTCGGATCTGTGTTTGCGCCGCCCCGTTCACCTCACCGCCGATCCGATGGGGCGTATTTTTAGCCTTTGATGCGGAGAACCCTTCCTGGGAAACCTTCCACGCCTCACTTTTATCTCGAGATTTATCTTGTGTGGGCGCACTATCTTCCCATTAAGTCGGCGCAATAGTGGCGCAGCTAAGATCACCATGACTGGATACGCCGCCGAGGTTGTTATTAATCCTCCGGCGAAGGAGGAAGTTAGCGCCGTTCCGACAATTTCAAAACTGTCGAACTACTGCACTTAGAACCGTGTGGGATCGTAACGGGCTGTCCAGTGGCCTGTATATGAAATAGATGAACCAGGATGGAATGGTTCGAATGGACTACTCAAGAATGATCTTAAGTATCTGAATTTCAAGCTTCGTACCAAGGCCAGCTAGCCGCCCTTGGCCGGAGCTCGTCGTTAGTTCGAGACATCGATCAAACCCTGCTGGATCGCAATCGTCACGGCTTCAGTGCGATCGGCCACCGCAAGCTTCTCGATGATGTTGTTGACATGGTTGCGAGCCGTATTTCCGCTGATCTGGAGCGCGCTTCCGATTTCTTTGTTGGTCAGACCCTTCGCCATCATTTCAAGAATCTCCAGCTCCCTGGCTGTGAGGCTGGAGCGCGACATGCGCTGAGCCAGCCGGGCCGCGATGCGCGGCGGGAAGTGGCGTTCGCCGCCAGACACGGTATGTATGGCCGCAATCATCTCCTGCTGCGTGGTGCTCTTGAGAAGGTAGCCGTGCGCGCCGGCCTGTACTGCGCGGTAGATATCTTCGTCAGTCTCGAAGTTCGTCAGCACAATGACACGAGTCGACGAAGAGGTTTTGCGCAGAGCAAGCAGTGTGTCTATGCCGTTCATGCCGGGCATTCGCAGATCGAGGAGCATCAGGTCGGCCGTCTGGCGCTCGATCAGCGACAGCGCTTCTTCGCCGCTCGAAGCCACGCCGGCAATTTCCAGATCGCTTTGCGTGGCCAGCATGCTTGTTAGGCCCGCGCGCACCACTGGATGGTCATCGACGATAAGAATACGGATTTTTCTTGTCGTTTCTCGAGTCATTGGATCCACCTCGCCCTCCCTGTCGCCACACGTAGCGGTTTACCTTCAGCAAAGTGAGTCTGGGCGGAAGCGGAGCTACAACCCTTACCTGTGTGCCACTTCCGATGGTACTGGACAGGTGCAGCGTTCCAGAGATGCCTTCGGCCCGCTTCCGCATGCCTGTGAGACCAAACCCGCGCAGATCACCGGAGGGCGTAAAGCCGCCGCCGTCGTCCGCAATCAGCATCATTACGGCAGCGTTTCTGTAGTCCACCTCGATTTTTAGCACAGAGGGATTTCCATGGCGCACCGCGTTTGCAATCGCTTCCTGGCCAATACGAAAGAGCACGTCCTTGATGCGGTAAGGAGTCGGCGTGCCTTCGCCTTCAACAACCGTAAGCACCTTGATTGATCCGTGCTCGACCATCCTGCACGCAAATGTATTCAGAGCGGAGTGCAAGGGTTCGGATTCGAGGAATTCACGGCGCAGGGTTAAGAGGCTCCGACGAGCTTCTTCATGACTATGCCTGACTAATTCGCAAGCAAGATCGAGCTGCTCGTTGACGGCATGCATGCTCTTTGGCATGCCGTTGCTGATTGCCTGCAGTTGAAACCCAATGCCCACGAAGCATTGGGCGAGCGTGTCATGCATTTCGTGTGCGATTCGCTCGCGCTCCTCAACAATGGCTTGCAGCCGCCAATGCCTGGCGTGGATATAGAGCAGATAGGCAAGCAGAGCCAGCGTTACCGAGACGAGCCCGATGATCAGGAGGTTCCGCGCGCTCCACCAGGGCGCCCCAGCCAGCACCTCTAAGTCATCGGTACTTGGAATCAGCAGGAGAAAGGGCGTCAGGTTATGAGTATGGAGCGAATCCACTACGCAAACACCGCGCAGCCTGAGGATGCTTCGGCGACTCAGGCTCCGGACATTTGCGCTGCCACGTCCTTCATGGATGATTGCCTGGAATGATTGGCCATCCGACCTCAACGTCAGCAGGAGCGTGTTGTCGGGTCCCGCTTCGGTCGCCCAAAGATCGCCGTCCACTTCAAGGAACATGGCGTCGAATGCACCTGTGGCTGCCATGCCGGCGGTCACAGCCAGTGCCGGGGCGGGAGCATGAGCCCACAATAGCCGTACGTTGGCATTGCGAATCACACAGCTGAAGTCGTGCACATCGACTTCGCCCGTAACCTCAACTTCGTCCCCGATTTTGAGATGAGTTTCACTGGAAGCGATTACCGCCACGCCTCCCGTCGCGTCCTGCACATAGAGACTCGGATAAGCCAGGATTACCGTACCGCGGACCGTCGTCCGTCTGGATTTGATCCGAATCAGGCGTAAGCCGCCGATGCTTTCCACTGGAACGGCATTCACAGTTGCGCCATCTGGTCTCTTGTCGATAACTTGCTCTTTGTTAGAAGACGACGCGTCTACCCGATCTGGATTGGAAATGCGCTCAAGTTCATCCACGGCATACGAGAGCTTCGGCGGGGCTACCAAGGGGCTCGCTTGTGGAAGGTCCCTTTCCGACGCGGTTGAGGGAAGCACCTCCAGATTCTTCCAGACTCCGCCCGATGAGTGTGAACGAAGGCCCACGCGACCTTGAGGCACGCAGTCCTTATCTATCACCGAAGCTTGCTGGAATGCCCCTGTGGAGATATCGGTTGCGATGGCAGTGATCTGACATCCACGCACAGTCGCTTTAAAGTGATACCACTCGAACGCATGCACTCCACCAGGCATTGGCCGCGCCGCCAGCTCAATCCATCCGTGGTCGGCGAGACCTATGATGAGGTTTTCATCGTTGCTGCGCAGGCCAACATAGTAACCTCTGTAGGAATCAACCCCCCGCTCTTCATCGCCGGACCGCAACATGAGCCCGGCATCGCCTTGCTCTCCCAAAAGCTCCACATCTCCACTGAAGGAATAGTCTTTCCAGTCTTTCGAGCCGGTGAGCAGCTTGGCGCCGCGCTCGTCGGAATCATTTCGCATCGCTCCGTTGGCAAGCTCCCAGGTGCCACCAAATGCCGTCCACTCCCCAGCTTGACCGGATGCGAAGGAGTCGTGGTAAGGCAGTCGGCTTGACGGTCTCGTCAAGAAAACTGTGGCGGCCATCCCAAGCAAAGATGCTATTGCTAGGCCTATGCCTGCGATTCGAAGACGTCCGCGGATTCGGTTGGTCACCTTCAATCTGAAGATCTCCAATTCATGGTGAGCATCCGCTGCACTTCCGGCGAGTTCAGGTTTTCGCGCGTCACCAGCTTAGGGCTCAGCGTGATTTGTTCCGGCACATGCTCACCTCGCCGCTCGGCGGCAATCAACTGGACAGCCCGGTAGCCCATCTCGTAAGTATTCTCCAATATGATGGAATCGATCTCCCCCGTTACCAACGGTGGTATCAGTTCCTGCTCGCACGCCACGAGTTTGATTTTGCCCAGCATCCCGTGGGTCTTCAGCGCAATGAACGCACCCCGAGTTGCCGCTGAGTTAAGAGCAAGGATCGCGTCGAGTTGCGGTTCTCTGGCCAACACATCCTCGGTCACTTCCTGAGCCTGTGCAATATTGAAGCCGCCGGTCCGTTCATCGACGATCCGGATGCCGGGGAATTTTATATGTAGATGAGTCTCGAAGGCTTGTGTCCGATTCACGATGCCGGTTATATCAGGGTCGATGCCGAGGACGACAACCGAACCTTTTCCCCGCAGGATGAAGCCAATCCGGTCCGCTGCGATTCTTCCGGTCTCCTCCTCGTCATTGAGAATGTAGGAAAGTTTGCCGCCAGGCGGGATAGGAAGCGGAGAACTGATCACGACAGTGGGAATGCCACGAGCAATGAGGTTTCGAACCGGCACCATGAGCGCAAGAGCTTGGTCTGGCGCCAGAACCAGCGCCTGCGCTCCCCTGTCGATCGAGTGCCGGGCGATGGCTATCTGCCTCTCTACGTCGTCTTCGCTGGTGGGAGCGTTCCAGTAGATACTGAAGCCCGTCTTTCGAGCGGCCGCCTCTGCGCCTGCGTGCTCCGCCTCCCACAACACGAGAGCTGTTGTTCGTGGAATAACTGCGATTACTGGAGGCGGCGAAGAATTGCAAGCGAGACTCGCCAGAAGAATGAAAGCCGCCACCGCGGCTGACATAATCCGCCATGGGGAGGCGCGCCATCTATCGACTTCAGCCAATCCTCTTGTCACGCTTTTCATGTCGCGTTCAGGGCCTGGTCTGCGCCCGTTGGGATAAGATGCGGAAAAGGATGTCTGGACAACGTCCACTCGATACAACCGGTTTGCCGGCAGGGCTAGTCTACCTAGCGTTCTTTCCGTTCAAGTTCAATCACTACGACGCTTGCATGGGGAAAAATGTACCAGAAATTTGGCCCCACCAGCGGGTGGCTCGTCTCCGCGGCAACCGCGTTGGGGTCGATCTCACTGTTCTCAGAGTAGATGCTGGGGGCCGTGATGGTTTTCGCCGTGGCCGTTGCCAGAGGCTTAAACCCTTCGACCTGGATCGCAGCACGATAGTCCCGCGTCAAACTCCGATTGACACAGAACAAAACCAGCTTATTCCCCGAGGTCCCCTGTGCCGCCACTACGTCGAGCCAGGGTACATGTTCGACATGAGGCAGGCGAGTGACGCCGTTTTCGACGGAGTACGTCGGCCCGTCAGTATCAACGGGAACCAGGTGGGTCGGGGCCTCGTCCGCATAGGAGCGGAGCACCCAATAGCCTGGTGCGCCATACACCTGCTCACGCTTCTTCCAAATGCCCGCGAATTCAAGAATGCCTGTCATATCGGAAATGGGCACTATCTCGGAATTTCTCAGCAGCATATTCAAGAATCCCGCCGTATCGATTGCTCCGCCCAGGTTATTGAAGTCTGGAGCAGCTGGTCCGGCAGGCCCGCGCGCTGTGACGAACAACCATTCCGTGAAGGCGATCCTTGCCTCTTTATGGCTGCTCGCCTTTATCTGCTCCATCATCTCTTTCAATCGCCCTTCCAGGCCGACTGGCAGCGCAAAGGTGGCGAGCGCAATGAAATCGTTGGAGGGGCTCTTGAACTGGACGCGGTTATCGGTGACGACGAAGTGAGTGGACACGTATTCGAATGTGCCTGGTGGTGTCGCCAGTTGGACTGCGTTCCAGTCGTGGTACGAATCTTCGTCAGCGCCTGTCGCAATCAACTGTGCTCCAGGATCGACCTTGCGGATGGCCGCGCTAAACTGTTCCGTGCGAGGGCCAATCTGCTCCCGCAGAGGATAGCCCACGTTCCAATTGCCCCACAGCTCGTTTCCTAATTCCCAGATCAGGCCGCCCTTTTTGTCCTTCCAATGCTCGTTTACATACTGCACCCATGCAGCCGCTTCTGCAGGCGTCCCCGACCCAAGATTCAGGGCGATCTGAGGCTGGGCGCCGATCAGTTCGCAGAAGCGCAGAAATTCGTCGGTGCCAAAGGTATTGTACTCGGGAATGTTCCATGCCAGGTTGAGTTGACTTACACGCTTGTCGCGCGGGCCAATGCCGTCTCTCCAGTGATACGAAGAGGTGAAGTTACCGCCGAAGCGTACAAGCGGCGACTTCAAGTCGCGGGCCATCTGGATTACTTCCGGATCCATCCCATCGACATTGTCGGCCGGCATCAAGGAAATCTGGTCCACGAGCGCCCTCGAATCATCGCGCAGGGAGATAACAAAATCCGCCGGTTCGAGATGGCCAACCTGACCGGGCTTAAGCTCGAGCTCAAATGGGTATTTTGTCCACTCATCATTGTTTGCGGTGATTTTGGCCTCGGAGAAAATATCCTGAGGAGAGTTCCACTTCCGAAGAGAGACATAGACGGTTGATGGCCCCGACACATGCTTGATCCACACGCCGCCTTTGAATTGGAGCGCGCGATGCACTGGCAAATAAATGCGCTGCCGAATACCCACTTCATCAGCCGGCAATCCCATGATCAGCAGCGAGCGGTAAGAATTTGCGGCGTCGCCCCAGCGAGGTTCATACCGGTTCCCCTGTGCCACCTGTAATGGTTCCCACGGCAACGGCAGATCCAGCTGCGAAGCTCGCTCCAGTTCCGGCCGCTCGCGCAACATCGCGGCCACACGCCCGGCACTCCAAAGGTCCCCTTCCAGACTTGGATTTTCGAGTAGCTCTGCCCAAAGCCCGCCGTAAGTGGAATGACCGATTGGCTCCAGAAAACTCCCGAAAATCGTATTCGGTATGGCCGTCGACACCGCTTGCCCCGCATGCACTCGGATATGGATCTGCGTGTCCAGGGCCGGCCCAGGGCTCTGATCAATGATCTGTCCACCGGCGATCTGACCGCCGGCACCTGCAGCAACCAGTAGAAGGAGACTGCCTGCGACCTTCAGCTTCCTGCATAGACGCCCTTCTGCCCTCATGCGCCTCCTGTCACCATTCATCGCTCAAAATCGAAGCGAACGCTGGAAAGCACGAAAGTATAGCGGATGCGGGGCAAAGACCGAATCGTTCACCTCAACTATTCCCTGAGGGAATTCCACAGCATGCAAGAAGTTTGGGACTATTCAAACGAGAGACGCTCTCTATTTACGTTCGCCTGCGGCCTTGGTGCCATAGAGCTTTGCGCTGGCGGCCAATTCGGCTTTCGCACGGTCTGTCATCCCGGCCTGGCGATACGCGAGACCCAGTTCATAGTGCAGATGCGCGTCCTGAGGGCTCAAGGCGACGGCATCTTCGAGTTCGGTAATTCCCTGCTTTGAATCTCCAGTTGCGGCGAGGGCCCGGCCCAGCTTTTCGTGACACTCGACACACTTTGGCGCAATAACGACGGCCTGTTTGAGTAGGGGCACGGCTTCGGCGGAGCGATCGTGATCGATGAGGAAAGATCCGTAGTCGAGATATGGCCACTCGTCGTTGCGTGGTTCGTCACGAGCCAGAGCGATAGCCCGGCGGAAGGACTCATCGGCAGCAGCGGCGCGGTTTTCGGCATCGAGTACGAGTCCCAGATTCTCCGCTGCTTTCAGATGGCCCGGGTCGAGCTCGAGAGTCTTGCTGAACGCGCTCTCTGCCTCCGAAAAACGGCTCTGTGTGTAGTAGCAGCGGCCCAAGCTGTACCACGCGTCGATGTTCTTCGGGTCGAACTCCACGGCCTTCTGAAGCCAATGGATGGCGTCGGGATAATCGTCGAGCAGAACGTAGTCTAATGCGACGTTCTTCAGGTCGTTGCTCGAAGGTTTCCTGAGGCGCGCTGCCGCGGAGTAGGTCTCCAGTGAATTGCCTGCCTTATTCTCGCGTTGCTGTACAAAGCCGAGCATGAATAGGGCATCCGCGGAATCGGGATGGAGCGTTGTGTATGCGGCGAGCGCAGTTTCCGCCTCGGCCAGGCGGTTCAAATGGAAAAGCGCTTTCCCTTGGTAGAGAAGCGCGTCACTCCTACCCGGGTTTTCACCTTCGGCTCTGGCCATCAGCCCGGCAGCGTCGTCCCAGCGCCCGGCGTCGAATGCCGCTCTTCCCTGCTCGTAAAAGGGGCTGTCGTGCGCCTGCAGGGCAGGTGCGTAGCTTGCGAATAGCAAGAAAATGCAGCACAGTGACAGAATGTTTTGCCTGAATTGGTGCATTCCTACGCTTAGAGAGTACACCTGCCGCCCGCGCTGCCGCTGGATTGCTCCGCACGCGGCCTGCTATCCCGCGAAGATTCGAGCCGCAGGGCCGAGAAAGCGGAAGCATGTAGCGCGCCATCCCGTCCCGGTACCACTACTACAACACCCACGATGCTATCGCTGGGGTGTACACCCGGTTGCCGTTCACGGTCAGCAGACACTATTCGGTTTAGCACCCATCGCTTCAGCTGAGAGGTCGATGCCTCCGCCTATTTACTTACTCTCTGCCACAATAACGTTGATCGAATACGGCGCAAACGTGTGCGAGAAGTTCTGAGCGACCCCTTCGACGACGCTCTCAACAGGGACAATCTTGGTCGGTTCGGCCAGGGTGTTCGTCTCGGATGTGCTCTGTGCGCTCAGGCTGATTATTTTGGCGTTGCTCTTCAACTGATTGGCGCCTGTGATCTTGAATTCAACCGCCTGCGGGACTGAGGAAGCATTCACGACCTTAAGGTACAAAACTCCTTTTACCGGATCGTGAGTCACGGAATAGAAGAACCGTGGCCCTCCGCCTTCAGAGCGTGAATCTACGATTTCCGTGCCAATGTGATTGCTGAACATGACCTGCGCGTAATAGCTCGGTGAGCCGTAGCTGTTCAAAGCATCGTAACCAATCAGGTTAGTGTCCCACTGCATACCGCCAGGGTTCACGTTCACAAGGAGAGGAGCGTAGCTCGCCATCACAATGAGATCGCTGTTCCGTTCCATCGACGTCATCCATGCGGCGTCGCCCAGAGCAGCGCCAAAGTTCGGCGTTGGTGTGCCCTCACGTGTCGCCCATTCCCCGACGAAGATCTTGGGTCCATTGCGATCAACCTTGTCATAATGGTGAACAAATTCATAGAACTCGTCTGCTCGCTTGTAGTAGTGATCATCGATCACGTCTGCCTTGATACTTTGCACAGGAGCGGTTGCGATTAACTGCAGCTGCGGGTACTTCTCCTTGATAACTTCGTAATATTGGGCGTAACGGCCGTCATAACTCCCCGATTTGTCAAAAAAATCTTCATTGCCAATTTCTACATAGATCAATTTGAAGGGTTCGGGATGTCCATTCCGGGCCCGTACTGCACCCCACTTTGTGTTCACGGCGCCCGCTACGTACTCAATCTCATCCAACGCATCTTGTAAGTATGGCTCGAGCTCGGGTCCAGGATTCTCATGCTCTTGTGCCATGGAGTAGCCAGCATAGACCGCGAGAACCGGTTGCATGTGCAGGTCCTCGCACCACTCGAGAAATTCCAGCAATCCCAACCCGTCTGAAGAATGATAACGCCACGGGCTCGGGTGAGTCGGGCGATCCACGAGGGGACCGATGGTATTCTTCCACTGGTAGCGCTCAGATATGTGATCTCCTTCGAGGTAGTTACCCCCCGGGAAGCGGAGAAATGCTGGTTTCATTGCAGCCAACTTTTCCATCATGTCGATACGATTGCCATTGACGCGATCCTTGTAGGTGGGAGGAAAGAGAGAGACCATGTCGAACCACACTGTGGCTGGATGCGCAATCGTAAGGACGAGATGATTGGCGGCCGAGGCCTTCACTTCCCCGGTCCGTAGCGAAACGTTGTATTGCTTCCATTCGGAACTCAGTGCCGGAGAAGTGGCACTTGCGAGTTCTTTGCCGGTGTCATCGCTAATGATGCTAAACCTTACGGGCCCCACGGCCTCATTGTCCGCCTTCGCATAGAACGATCCTTTGTAAGTGGTGTTTGCGTGAACCGGGATGCCCCAATAGCCTTCGTTCTTGACTCCCGCGGGGCTGGAGGAATCTGCCTGTTGAACTGTCACTCTCAAGCTGAGTTGGCGATTAGCGCTCGGTCCCGTAGTCGGATCGAGCTGCATCGAAGCCTTCGCTGCGCCGTACTGGACGAGAAACCAATGCGCGGGTTCGTCCCAACCTTTATGGAAAGTTCGATTGCGTACTAGTTCTGCGTAGAGTCCACCATCATAGGAATGGTTGATCTCCTCAGTCATCAGTCCATAGAGCGTCGGACTGACCTTTGCGACCTCCTTCTGTAAGTTGACATTGATAGTTGCGGCCGGTTGCACCATCACCTGTCCGTGCAAGGCAGTCGAAAAGATCAGGCATATCGATATAAGGCCCATGGCCATGCTGCTTGGTCTGAACATAGTCCCTCAAATATGAACAGGAAGTATATACCCGCAAAAACAGGCATGCACGGCCCCTCGCCCAGCGATCCGAAACCACTCGTGTCTGGAACGGACAGAACCAATTGTTCATTCAAAAACATGCCGACGGGAATCAAACAACTTGCGAATCTTGTACGGCAGGATTCTCGGAACAACATTCTATTGCCCCTGTTTCCGATGAATCGTTCACAGCGCGATATACCTGAATGGCACGCACGGCGACGCCGATGCGCAATAGGTTATTTGTCAGAGATCACCGCTAAAGCCAGCTGAGTTTCTGGCCTGGTAGACAGTTGTGGCTCATTTAGCTCGCTGTTCGCTCCGCAGGTACTCCACACTCTTCATGAAATCAGATTGCGGCAGGGGAAGCAGGTTGAGCACTCCGATGTATAGGGCGATCCAGGCATGAGGTAGACGAAAAATGGCAAACACAAGCCAGGTCAAGATGTTAATTCCCGGCCCTGCCAGCGCCACAAAAGCGTTTCGCCCCGGCGTCTTCGCTGAAGAGCGCCGCACAAATGGTCCGAGTATGTTAATACTCACCTGCTTTATCTGAGACCCGACCATCCAAGCCGCCAATATATGACCGATCTCATGAATCGCCATGTGCAGGACGGCCCAGAGAAAGAGGACAGTAAAAGCGGCCAATATCCTGCCGATTTGATAAGTTGCGAGATGCCAGACACCAAAGAGAAACAGGATCATCCTCACCTCTATATCGGATTTCCAGCATCTTTCATGAGCTGAAATTTGGCTTTTCCGTATTCGCAATCACGGGGATGAACGCAAGCGTTGGGCGCGGGGGTCTGTGGTCGGCTACAGGATGAGTGTGAACGCAGGCTCAGTGTTACAGACCCAGCGCATCACCAATACTGCGCGGCGAGAACTCTTGGAGGCCCGGGTTTGCCGTCCGTTGCGTGGGTGGCCAGCAGTATCTCAAAATTTCGCTTTCGCCAGTCTTTGGGAGCCGTTGCCGCGAATTGCTTAAACAGATAATTCGAGGTCACCAGACTGGTCGCAGCCTCAGTACCGTTTGTGCCCAAGCCGGCGACAATAACAGTAGGTCGTTCGGTAATCGGGTTAAGAAAGCGCGCTACGATGCCGTAGTCCTGCGTAAGAGCCGAGTATGGCACGGAAGTATCGACGGAATACACCGGCGCCGTGGCACTCCTGGCGTCAAAAATCTCGTACCTGCCATCATCAGCAGCCTTAACGAATCGAAACGGGAGACTGTCGGTGAGGCGGAGCGTCCAGTCATTATCAAAGCCACCGATCATCACGACAGGTCCGTGCTGCAGATCATTGAGACTTGTCCGGGTCGTCGGCCGGAGCACGGGAGTGAGGCCCGCTAAGGTGATCGCAGAACTGATCTTTGCGGCAGCTACCACATCGGAATACGGCACCGCGCCCTCGTGCTCCGCTGCCACAAAAGAGCTTCCAACGACTCCGGAATTGGAAATAACAGTGTTGGGTTCGACTTCGCGGACGCAGACCATCACATTGGAGGGATGGACCCCGCCAAATTGCCAGAAAGTGGTCACCGCATCGACGCGGTATCTTTTCACCACCCCGAACGCTATGACGGTCATGAGGCCCAGAATCACCGGCACAAGAGCCCAGACTATTCCACGGGATCTGCCGGTCGCTGCGGCCTCTGATTCCGAGGGCGAGGTCTCTATTTCTCCCGATGGTCCCGATGGAATGATGGGTGATCTCGGAGGGGGCTCTGGCTGGGTGCGGTCCGGATCTCGAGCAACTCGGGTCTCTGGCCGCCGAAATCTTGGCATATACGAGCCATAAGGCAATTCGATGCGCAACTCCGCAGAGTGCTCCTCTTGGCCGTAGTACTGCATGATCCGATCCTGGATCTCCGCAGCTGTCACGCGGACGATCGGGTCGGAGTTCAGGTCATAATCGGCAGTCCGTCCGAAAACTTCAACACCAATTTCGCGCTCTTTCAGGCGATCTGTCGAGCCGAGGACAGTTTCCTTGACCACGAAGTGCAGGAATCGAGAATAGTGAAGGCTGAACCTGAAGCGGGCATCATCCAGAATCCTGTCCAACTGAGTGAGCACCGTCTGGCGATCCTGTTCGTTCCGTGGAGTCCATTCGTCATCGGAAGAAGACCCAATCAGCCTCTCCAACTGGGCCAGCACCGCGTGCCGGTCATGGTCGGTATCTGGAATCCACTCTTCGTCGTCCCGTGACGAACGCATCTTGCTTCTCCTCCAACCTCAGGCGACAACCCGAAAAGAGTCGCCGCGTGGACCGCGCTTTTGATCCATATCTTGCGCGAAGGGCTGTTCAGAACAATGCGGCGATAAGTGGCCTCGATCGATCGCCTTCCTGCGCCTGGAGCCTGGCAGGAAGACGTGGCCTCGTCTTTCATCCAGTGAACAGATGAGACCAGAAGGTGTCCTATATGGCTATACCACTTCCGGGTACTGCTCCAATTACCTTCGTGCTATTAAAGTTTCTCTGCAAAAATACCGATGATCCCTGCGTCGAACATGGGATGCCGCTCAGCCATTGGTTTTTGAGCAGCGGTCCCGGTTGGGATTGATTGTCGCATAGTAACCATCCTCGGGACAGAGTACCAATGGTACCTCTGGGGCCTAGTTCTCCGCGACGCTTACCAGCACTAGTGGCGGTGCAGGCAGGGGTGGTTACTCAGCAGCAGTATCCGCGACAGGGTTCGATGGGGAGCCCAGGTGTGCCATCCTTATCTACATCTACATGTACCGTCCGCCCCCGCTAAGAGGGCGCTCGGGCAAGCAGTGCGTACTGCCCTCCAAGGGGCAATTTAGAGAGCATGGTTTCCAAGGCACTGAACGGAGGGAAGAGACTCTCAGGGAAATAGAGGAAATAGTTTGTGCTGACCGGCTCAAATCCGGAAGCCTGCAAGAGCGTTCTTGCCGCTGGCGCATTGAGAAGCTCCGCATCCACGTCGACCGGACATCTATTCACAATCCCTCGAGTAACCGGATTCCATGGATTGTGCTCAAGGATGCAGCACAAGCCCCTCGGTGTCAGAACCCGTCTGATTTCATTGGTCAACCCTGTCCTGGCTTCCCCGTGAACATGGTGATAGACGCATACGGCTGTGACAAAATCGACCGAGCCGTCGGCAAATGGCAATTCGGTGGGCGATGGCTGTTTGTGCACTTTTATCGATGCCTGCGATGAGAGCATGCCGGCAGAGGGATCGCAGCCAATCGCCTGAGCGAAATTGCTGCCCGCCAGTTCCAGCAACTCTCCGCGGCCGCAGCCCACATCCAGCCATCGCTGTGTTGCCACATTGACGCCAGCACGACTCAGCAGTCTCTGGACCAGAAGCCATTTTCTGCGGTGGAAATGAAGCGGATCCTGCGCGAATCGATTCCTCGCAGGATCGTCGAGCAACTCAGCATACAAGGGCGCATAAGCATCGAACTCAGGGCGGGCCTGCCGATCAGTCTGCATGGTCTTCACTCATTCGCTCCATAATGCGGATGCGGTCCTCTTCCTTTATCAGCTTGTAGTGCGATTTCAGATAAGGTTCGACGATGAGTTGGTCGGGGCGTATGCGCACCGCCGCAGGGAAGACCCTGGCAACGTCTCGATCATAAGTCGTATTCCATACGACATATTTCGGCCGCCGCTGCTCGAGGATTCGAACGACATCCTGAAATTGAGATGGAGTGTTGTAGTTGTACACCAGAATGCTATAGGGCGTTGGGTTCGTCGTATCGGACAAAAAATAGTAAATAGGACAGTATGGATACGCGAAGACCTCCTCGCCCGGAGTGCTGTGTTCCTGCAGAAACGTGATTGCCGGATCTGTCGCGAACATATTCACGGAGCCTACGCGAGTCGTGACCCTGTGTGTTGCCAGCGCCACCAGGATCCAATTGAAGGCGCATAGGCAGCAAGCACTTACAGTAAGAGCCTGCAAAGCCACTTTTGCGACCTTTTCGCGTCGTTCACCAAGAAGATAAACGCATAGGATAAGGAGCAATGGCGCACCGAGGACCAGGTGGTAAATGTCTCTTCGATGAAACTCCGACAGCCACAATGCCCATCCGCAGAGCCAGTAGAGCAGAACCTCGGGCTTCATCGTCTTCCACTTCTGCAGAACACCAGCGATCAATAGAATGACCGGAAGCGCCGCGACCAACAGAAATGGCATGATCAGGATTGCTGCGAACCCATTAAACCAGCTGAAGGTTTCCTTCCCGGCCGTCCATACATTCCAATAGTTTGTAATCAGCCCCTGCGCATAAGGGCACGCATTTACCGTCCCATAGTGGGTGGAGGGCCAGATAAAGTTCGCATAGATCAAGTCCCGGAGGGCACCCCAACTCCAGAAGTAGCCAAGCACGACCGCGATGACGGCGCAGAAGCCTGCCAGCACCTGGCTGATCACAGCAAAGGAGATGAAGCTCCGACGACGCTCGATCAAGAGCCACAGCAAAATGGCAGTGATCAAGCTCAAGCCCTTGGGCCAATGAATGCTCATCGTCACGCCGGCCAGAACGCCTGTCGCGAGCAATAGGCTGGCCTTGCGCATGTCCAGCCATTTGACCAGGCAGACAAGCGATACCAGTCCGAAGAAATTACTATCGGTATGATGGCTTACTCCTGGCCACGCCGCTCCAAAGTAAAGACCAATCATCAAAATGCAGGGTAAAAGTTTTCGTTGCCGGCACACGCGATTTGATAGGAAATAGATCGACAGAAACGTTCCCAAAGAAGTGACAAAAAGACACAGGGATACCGCTGTATAGGTGACGCCGAACAGCTTAAAGAAGCCTCCCAGCCAGTAGAAAGTGCCTGGCCCAACCACTTCAAAGAAATCCCGTGCAAATACCTGTCCGCGGGCTACACGCGCAGCACCGGCAACGAGCGTCCCCTGATCCGAGCCGACAAAGACAAGCCGCATGATCGGCAAGAGATACAAGTCAAGGCACACAACGAAGATCGAAAATGGCAGGTATTGCCTGACAGCAGTCGGTGCCGTTGTCGCTTGCGTCGCGGTCGAATCGCATGTAGTAACGCTCATATCGTGTGCTTTGGTGCTCGCGGAGAAATCCCGGATGTCAAAACCTTTGTTGGTATACGGCTGGCCACGACCCGAACGATGCGCTGGCTTGCGGTTACTCAGCGCGCCGACGACCGGCGTTGACTAAGCAAAGTCCCGAATAGTACCTCAGAGTCACTTTTCTGCCTGTAGCATCGAACATGGGTCTGTGGCGTATCCCCATCTTGTGCGCCACAAAACTTACCGTCGTCGTGAGAACGCCCAAACCGTATTTCACGCTACGCCTGAAATTGATGGAAGAGGCTTCTTCAAAGTAACTGGTCGGGCAAGAGATCTCGCCAATTCGGAAACCGAACATGACGGACTGAGCGATCATCTGATTGTCGAAGACGAAGTCGTCAGAATTTTCGAGCAGTGGGAGAGTCTGGAGCAGTTCTCGTGAAAACGCGCGGAATCCGGTGTGGTATTCGGAGAGCTTCACCCCGAGAAACAGATTTTGAAATGCAGTCAGGAAACGGTTGGAGATGTATTTGTAGAGAGGCATTCCACCCTTTAGAGCTCCTCTCCCAAGAATTCGAGAACCCAGGACCAGGTCATATACCCCGCTGGCGACCATGCTCGCCATTGCAGAAACAAGAGCCGGTGTGTACTGGTAATCGGGATGGACCATCACTACAATGTCGGCGCCCGCTGCGAGAGCTTCCCGGTAACAGGTCTGCTGATTTCGCCCATAACCATAGTTGGCGTCATGGACGAAAGTCTGTACCCCGAGTTCTTCCGCAAGCAGCGCTGTGTTGTCTTTACTTGCATCGTCGACAAGAATCTTTATGTCGACAACGTCGGGTAACCCACGGACGGTCTTCTCTAAAGTTCTCTCGGCGTTGTATGCGGGCATCACAACCGCAATTCGTTTTCCGTTAATCATAAGTACCTCTTGACTGCTTCTCTCTTCATCTCTGAAATCAATCGGACTACCGCAGTGACGCACCTTGCTGGGGAGACAATGTGTACGGAGAAATCTGTGCCGGCTGAGAGTCCGGCTGTACGAGCCAGACTCGCCGGTCTTGGTAGTTGTCAATAAGATCGCGATCGTCAGCGGCATCCATTTCCCGAGCCCAGACAACTTTGGAATTCTCGATGTCCGCTGCATTGTAGACCCATTCGTCGTAGGGATCGTGGCTGGAGGAATATCTGACGATCACCAGTTGCTTTCCCTGTAATTGCTGGAGTCCCGCGGAGATATGAGCTCGCTCACTGCCGAACGGACCTGGACCATACCATGTGTCAATCCATTGGGATGTAGGCCATTCAGCAAGCCTGAGATGAAGGGGCTGTGCCCATGTACGAAACACGGCGAGGATGATACATGACAGCACGATGAGCCGGACCATCCCAACTCCAACCGGCTGCCCGCCCGGGCTCCAGAGGCGTAAATGCCGCATAGCCTGAAGGCCGAGCGCATAGAACGCCGATGTAAATGGCGCGAGATAGTGAGGGACGAGATAGATCTCGATCAGCATGCCAGCCGTCAACACAAGGACGCAAACGACCAGAAAGCGGGTACGGCGATCCCTGAGCACCCGGCACAGCATGATGAGAGGAGGGAGCAGAGCGATGCCGGCAAAAAACACAACGCCGCTCATTGCTTTGTATAGAGTCTGCGGGAGAAATCCGGATGGAGTATGGATTTTCCTGAAGTCGCTAAGTTCCTTCTCGTAGTAAAAGCGCCGCATTACCGCGTGCCGATAAACCGGCTCCGGCCGTTGGGACTGCCAGACGAAATACGGCGCCATGGCGTAGGTTGTTCGATCGATCGAGTAGGGCGGGGTCACCGGACTTCCAAACGCGCGGTAATTGTAGTAGCCCATCCACGCGCCCGCAGCCACGATCATCGCCAGCGGCGCGGCAGCAAGACGAAGCAGCAAGGCAGGGGCCGGGCGGTTCTTTCCACGGAATATCCAGTGGCCCAAAACGGTCGCGACCGGAATGCAGAGAAGGATCCCTTCGTAGGGTCGCGTCGTCGCGAGGAGTATAAGTCCCGTCGCCAGCAAAAGGCTGTAGCGAAGCCGCGCCGTTCTCATCAATCGCGGAAGCGCACCCAGCACCAGAGCCCCGCCGAGAGCCGCGATGGAACCGCCGCCTGAATAGGTGTTGATCCAATAACTGAACAGCCCCAGGCGAAGGACCGCGAGCATTCCGCCAAGCAGCGCCCAGGTGGGCGGCAGCCATGCCTGCAGCATCCAGCAGATGGAGGCGCACATCATTGCGCTGGCGCATAACACACCGAACCAGGGACGTCCAAACAGCACTTTGCCCGCAGCGAGAACTAGGCCCTGCGCGGGAAAGTACATCGACATATAGGTTGGCTTCATGGTGATGTGAATGCTCTCGAAATGCGTCCACATCGCAGGAGTCGGGTTGGTAAGTCTCCCCGACGCAAACGTATCCGATGCGAGCAGGAAGCTGAAGTCATTCGGGATGAATGGATTGGGTACAGGGCATAGAGGAAGGATCGCGAGTCGCAGCAGGAGAGCAGTTACGCCGACCGTTGCGACCGCTGAACCTTGCCTCCGCGCGAGCCTTCCAAAGAGCTGTTCAATCCGTGAAAAGTATTTAGAACCCAGGCTGGGCCAGCAAAAAGCCACCGCGATTGCAAGCGCTATGAACCCACCCTCAATCAACATCAAAGAAGTTCTGCGATCTGGAGCCGGAGACAAGATCATAGACAGGGAATGTGCATTGAGCGGGTCTATACCCTCATGCCGGCCAGTGGATGATGATAGGACAACGGATCTTCCGCGCCGGAAGAAAGGCGGTCAGCGTCGTCCATTGCGATGACGCTCATCGGATCAGGCTCGGCCAGTATGACAGCGCGCGTCAGGGCCCTCTGAGGCAGCGGGAGATTCGAGCATTCCGTTACAACGTAAAGAGGCCGGTTCTTCGTCTCTTCATAGGTCCTTGCGACGTAATCACCAATGGCGCCGAGAGCGAGGAGAATCATCCCCGAGAAGGCGCATTGCAGGGCGACAACTGACGCCCATCCGGGAACAAGTGCGGTCGTAAAAAGCGCCAGATAGACAACTCGTGAAAGATATAAGAACCCGGCAAAACTGAGAATGCAGCCGGCCGCTATGCTGATGCGCAACGGGAATGCCGAAAACGAAGAGACGCCGGTCCAGGCAAATCGCAGCATCCGGAAGAATGTGTAGCTGGTGTTACCGGCTGCGCGTCCGCGACGCTCAAATGGGATGATAGCCTCCCTCAATCCCAGCCATCCGGCGATACCGCGCATATACCGGTGTTGCTCACGAAGGGTGCGGATCGCTAATACCGCCCTTCGACTAAAAAGCCGGAAGTCTCCGACGTCTGGAGTGAGAGGTTGATCAGCCATACGTGACAAAATCCGATAGAACAGCTTCGCTGTCCACCGCTTGAACCTGGTTTCTTCTTCTCGGGAGATTCGTTTGGGCGACACAACGTCGTAGCCCTGCCGGAAAAGGTCAACCATGCGCGGCAACAGTTCCGGTGGATCCTGAAGATCCGCGTCCATCACGACGACGGCATCCCCATGGGCAAAATCCAATCCGGCAGTAACCGCCGCCTGATGGCCAAAGTTGCGGCTGAAGCGGAGCAGTTTGACGCGCGGGTCGTCAAACGCTGCCCGCTCAAGGATGCTCCACGTCTGATCAGTGCTGCCATCATCTACGAATATGACTTCCCACATGAGTCCGTCGAGGGTATCGCGGAGGCGTGAGACCATCAGAGGAATCGTCTGCGCTTCGTTCAAGACCGGAATTACGATCGAAAGAAGCATGAAGAGGTCTCCTGGAGCCCGGGGTTAGGCTTGAGCACCCTGGCCGCTCGACTTATCTTTCCTGCAAAGAACCGAAAAGTTGGTGAGGCGGTGTTTGATACCGTCAGCTACCCGAATTCATAGCTACGCCACCGCCCAAGGCAAACGGAGCAACCAAGTAAGCAAGATCGTCAATTACTGCAGGAGCGACTAAGCGGTGGTAAGCAGAGACGCGCCGATATTAGAGAAAGCAGAGTTGATGTCGTTAGCAAGTGTTCCCATGCCGGCGACGGCTGCAAAACCAATCAGAGCAACGACCAGGGCATACTCGACTAAATCCTGGCCTTCTTCCTGTAACATCAGGTACCGAATCCTGACAGACAGCTTGGTAACGATGTACTTCATGTGTTACCCCCCCTTGGGTCATGGAACGAACAAGGGCCAACTAACGGTGAATATCAATTCCGTTGCGACGGAGAGTACGCCGGGGGCTTGGCATACTCTACGTACTCCCCAAGCAAGGAAATAACAACAAGAGCGTGCTGCCTGTACTGCGGCAGGAATTAGGCGGTTGTCAGTAGCTTCGCGCCGATGTTGGAGAACGCAGTGTTGATGTCGTTGGCAAGTGTTCCCATGCCGGCGACGGCTGCAAAACCAATCAGAGCAACGACGAGCGCGTATTCGACCAGGTCCTGACCTTCTTCGCGAGCAATCAGGCACTGAATCTTGGCGGACAGCTTGTTAATCATTTCTTTCATTTTGAGTTCCTCTCCCGTGTGTTTTTCTTGTCCCGGCCTCAGCTGGGCACGCCTACCTTATGGCACGCAAGCAGCCATTTCTGCCATCGCGGCCCTTCAATTAAAATGAATAAGTTGCAGGAGTTGAGCTGTGCAAAGGTGTGAACGCCCGTATACAGAGCGGACTCCGCAGATACGCCACGTATACACGCCGCGATCAACTATGACGGTGACCTAACTACTGTCATAAGTTAGAGATAACACCTTCGGGTCAGCATGAAGTGGTTACGTAATCGGACCGCGTTACTGCCTAAGTGGCGGCCATATTACCACCTAAGTTGTAGGCGGACTCCGCTTGCGGGTTGGATATATCTTGTCGGCTTGAGACAGCCTGAGTGAAGCGCATGTTATGAGAACCGAAATAGTTGTTCGGGATAACCGAGGGCCGGTCGCCGGACTCCATCGAAAAAGGCGAGACGAACAGTTGGCAACCAGCAGAGCGGCTGGAAATCCAACGCCTCGACCGGACGTTAGTCCGCGAGGGCCTCTCCCGGCTGCATCCGGCTTTTAGAGGTTTGCGGCTCGGCGTCATAAGCGACTTGGGCTGACAATCGCAGTTGAGAATGGACCCGCCATTCGCGGAAAACGGCCAATATTGCCAAGGCTGCCGTGAGCGCTGCGCAGGACCGCAGCTTGCCAGGATGGGCCAACAGAAATGGGAACTCAAACCTGATGGCAAGCGGCCAGGTAATTGCGATGCCCAGATAAGCCAACGCACTCCGAAATCTGCTGTACCCTATATTCGCCGCGAAACAGCCGAACGCTAGTCCTGCGACTAGATCGATGAGATAGTGCTCTCCGGTGGAGATCGTCGCGAGCGCCGTGCCGACGAAAAACATGAGCGAGATACCCCGTCGCAGCTTGCCCTCAGCGTAAAGGACTAACACCAGTGCTGTCCCCAAGTGCAAAGAGGGAAATGCGTTCGGCATTCCGCTAAACCGAATTGGATGAGCTGTCGCCAGCGGGGGGGTCAGCCAAATCGAGCCGAAGGCGTATGCGGGTCCACAAGCTGGAAGGATAACGTAGAGAAGCGGGCCCATAACCAGTTCGGAAACGTACGCGAGAACAAGAGACCTGCTGCGGTTTCGATTCCGGGTAACAAAGTACCAGCAGATCATCATTGGAACCATCAACTGATAGATCACATTGAGCGGAATTCGCCAGAGGCCCTGTAATGGAAGCGCTATGGCCGCAGCCGAAACGCCCAGGGATGCGTCCAGATGGAGGAGAAAGAGGTCGTACTTCCATGGAAGCAGACTGTCCTCCTTCCCCATGACGACGCTCAATAAATAGCCGTAGCAGAGGTTGAGCACCAGGGCAAACACAAGCAGCGGGCGCGTCTTATCCTTCTCATCCCTGAGCATCCAGATCAGCGCCAGGAAGAGGGCTAAGAGCCCGATCACGGCACGTCCCTCAGGTCGACACTCGGCGCGGAGTGTGATGAACTGCTGAGCAGACTCAGTTCAAGCTTCATCAGCCGCATCTCGCGCCTGCTGGGATAGTGCAGGTAGCTCCAGCTATAGGAGCAGATTGTTGAACAACATATAGGTACCAGGCAAGCCAGGCCGGCGCGGTCCATACATAAGAAAATCCGGAGTTTACGCCGACTCCAAACAGTACCTCGAGCATGGTGGCCCCGGTGATAATCCCGAACAGCAGCATCAGGCGACTGGAATTCGCCGCTCGATAAAGGCCGGCCAGGACCGCTGGGAAAATTACGCACTGATCGGTAAACCAGGCATAAGGCGCGACCAACACCGAAATCATCAGCAACAAGGAACCGTGATCCATCCAATCCCATTGGTCACGACGCTTCCCGAAGTACCGGAGCGCCCACAGACCACCTGCGAGCGCCGGAAGGAATTGAAGCCACGCTGCGTTGACATTGACGGCGATACGGAACAGCAGACTTACAGTGGGAATGAACTGGTTCTGAATGTTCTCCGCACCAGCCCTGTGAACATAGTGGGACCATGCGGCAGGATCACAACAAAACGACAGCACGCAACTGCCGATCAGAGCTGCCGCGGCTCCGGCAAGAACGCGATATGCCTTGCGAACCACGATCCATGCCAGCAAAACCAGGCCGAAAGGAACAAAGAGATGCGGCTTCAGCGCACACAACAGAAGCGCCGCTCCGGAGAGGAATGGTTTCTTCGAATGGAAGTACAGAAACAGCACAATGCCCAGCAAAACAAATATGCCTGTCTGCCCGTTGAGCAAGCACACAAACGTCGGAGGAAAACAGTAAGCAACCAGATGCTGCCGTGACTCTGAGCGGCCATGCATCATCCAAAGCAAGCGCGTTGACGCCATAAGAGCGGCGATGATCGCGGTCGACCACACGATCGCTCCTATTTTTACGCCCACGAATCCCAGCGGCAGCACCAGAAAGAATGCGTAGGGCGGATTTCGCATCAATAACGGCGGATCAAAGTGAGCTCCGGCCGCATCTTCCAGCCGAGAGATGGCCGCACCGTCATAAGGATTCTCATGATGGACAAGCCGCTGGCCCGCTGCCCAAAAGGAGATAAAGTCGGTGTTTGCCGCGGTATTACTGTTCATCGCGAAGCTCAGAATGCACACACCTACGGCAAGGATGCAGAGCGCAGCGATCATCCGCAACGGTGTGACCCTGGCGCCGGACTCAGCCTCTGCTTGTGATAATTGCTCTGCTGTAAGATTCATCGCGTATTACTTTCTCGACTCATCCCATTTCGATCAAAGTCGATGGAGAGCCCGGACTGGCACGTCGCCGGCTCTTTTCCGGATCGTTCGACGGTTCCGAAAGTTGATCAGGCGATCGGCTGGCTGACCTGCGTGCAATGAGATACCACGCAAGCCATGTAGGTGTAGTCCACAAAAAGAGGGCCGAATGCAGAGCCGAAGCGCCAAGGAACCATTGGATGTCGATGACAGCGCTCGCCAATGCGAGCAGAGCTACAAGACAGCGCGAGCGGGTGACGTAGGCGCCATGGAGAAGCGCCGGTATTACCACCGCTTGGTCGATAAACCAGGTATAGGGAGCCACCAGCACAGACAAGAGCAGCAGCGGCGAGCCATGCGTCAACCACTCCCAGTTGTCGCGTTGTTTACGGTAATAGAAAAGCGACCAGACACATCCGACAATGGCTGGGAGGCATTGCAGCCAGAGCGTATGCGGCCAGACGTGCTGGCGCAGCAGGATGCTGAAACAAGGAATCGGCAGTCGATCGACCCGCACTGAGGCCATCATCTGGCTATAGTGCGCCCAAATGTGCGGATCCATAATGAATACAACCGCAGTGCTGACAGCAAGGACGGCAACAGTCCCAGCCAGGACTCTATAAGTTTTCGTTGTGATGGCCCACACCAATAGAACAGTGCCGAAGGGCAGAAACAGGTGCGGTTTCAACATACAGAGCCACAGACAAATCCCGGCCAGGAAAGGGCGCGATCGATGCAGGTACAGAAAGAGAACTACTCCGAGCAGCAGAAGAACCGATACTTGCCCCAGGAGCAGGCAGAAGAGAGCCGGCCCGAACGTGTATCCGAGAAAATTCACCGGCGTCTCTGGGCGGCCGTGCATGACCCAGACCATCCACACCGAAGCGATGAGACTGGTCAGCAATATCACCAGCCACAGCAGCTCTGCCGCCATTGGACTCAGCATACCAAGTGGAAGCACCAAAGGGAGAGCCCACGGCGGGTTAGCCATGATCTGGGGAGGGAGATCCGATGGGAAGCCTACTGAACGTTCCGAACGTAGCAAGGCGTCGCCATCGTACGGATTTGCGTGATGCACGAGCTGACGACCAGCGGCCCAATACTCGACGAAATCGCGCGTCCCTGGGGCGTTGTGCCCCAAAAGCGACCCGAAGATGCCCACGCAGGTAAGTGAAAACGCCAAGGTACAGATGGCCACGACCAGAACCTCGGCGACAGCGCGAAGTTTGTCCCGCATCGACATCTCTGTGCCTCCGGTTTTGTCCGGATTCCGCACAGCGGGGCTGGCCTCGTCAATACCGCTCCGGGTATCGGTCAGGGGAGAAGCGGCCGAGACTTCGAGCATGTCTCCGGCTTTCGTCCGCGTGCTGCAAATCGTGCCCGAGGCGAGCTCGATCACGGAGTGCGCGGAAAGACACGCCGACAACCGCCAAGGTGGAACATTGCTCTTCACCTTTTTCACGCGCATGCGGCGGTCCAAATAAACAAGGTCGATCGCGAATCGCATTCCAAAGGTATGGACTGCCTCGCAAGGAACGATCCAAAGACCTTCTCCGGCAGGAAGCCGGTCGCGCCCCAGCAAACCCTTTCTGCGCTTCGCGCCATGGCCGGCCACTTCTACGCGGCTCGCAAGTTCCACCTGCCGGGTTAGATTGGAGATTCTAAGATCCGCCTCCGGCTTCGCGGGGCGCATGAGTCTGTCCAACTTCCCAACAGCTATCCAGCGAGTCAGATTCATCACTTCAGATCCTTCCAGCCTGCCGCGCTGCGACACGACGCCTCCTGGCGGACGAATCTCCCAGAACACCGTCGGCTTCAGAGCCCTACACTTCTATTGCGGCGCCCCCGTTGTAAGCACAGGAGTGGGGTTTGGTGGCGTAGCCTGGCTTGAACCCTGCGAGCCCTGTCCCATGTAACTGCCGCCTGAGATCACCAGTGGCGGCTCCGGCTGCATACTCTGGATCAGCTGCTCCACGGGTACGGCTGTGGGTTGAGGCGGAGGGGGCGCCGCACCGGCTGTTTTCGTATCCGGATTGTGCATCGGTATGTCGGAGTTAGGCGGCAGGAACTTGTCCGGAAACTTCAACTGGGGCAACGGCGCGCCGACCGGTATGGGATCTATGAACTCAGGCGTCACAATCACGATCAGCTCGGTGTTGTTCCGAGTCTTCTGGATGGACTGAAAGAACCTGCCCAGGATGGGAATGTCACCCAGGAACGGGATCTTCTCAAAGGTTTTTGTCTCGTTATTGTCGAGCAGGCCTCCGATCGCAAAGCTTTGCCCCTCGCCCAGCTCAACCTCCGTCTGGACCCGCCGGATAGTAATGGCGGGAACGTTAAATCCCGATACCTCCACAGCATTGGTGAAGTCGAGCGCGCTTACTTCGGGGGCGACCTGGAGATGAATGGTGCCCCGGGGGGTAATGGTGGGAATAAAGTTCAGGCGAATTCCATATTCCTTGAATTGAATCGTAACTGCTCCTGCTGCGGTGCCCGAGACTCCCTGCACAACCGGGTATGGATATTCTCCCCCCGCCAGGAAACTGGCCTCCTTGCCGTTCTGCGCAATTACGTTGGGCTCAGCGAGAACCTGCACGAGGCCCATGGTCTCCAACGCCTGGATGGTGACGCCCAGATTCAGGTCCGGGCGGAAGATAGAGAGGTTCAGTCCATTCGATATTGTGGCTAAAGCAGGAGCTCCCGTACTCGGAAGGCTGACCGATGGCGGAGAGCACTGTCCCGTGTTAATGGAGCCGATTGTATTTGTGGCACCAGTGCTGAAGATATTCATGCAAAGCTGCTTTTCGAGGCTGCGGTCGACGCTGGCGAAACGCACCTTGAGAAGAATCTGCCGCTCCGAGGAAGGCACCTCGACGTAGAGCAGATTCATCACCTTGCCGGCGGTGGCCGCTATCTGGGCTGCCCGATTGGAGCTATTGAGATCCTTGACTGTTCCGCGAAGGAAAATGAGGCCGTTCTCGGCGCTGACCTTCAGCGTTTGACCGGGAAGCTCGGCTCTGAGTTCGCGACGAAGCGCCTCCATCCTGTCGTCTGCGACATATGTGCTGGCGCCAACCCGCACGTTGAAGAACAGCCGCCCTCCGCTGGCATCCCAAATGATCAGACTGGTGTCTCCAGGGGATTTGCCGTTCACCAAAACCTCGGTTGGGCTTACTGCGGAGGCTTCGGCGAACTCGCCTAAACCGACGGATATCCGCTGGATAGGCCGCGCGCTATCGACCAACACCGATTTGCCTACCCCGACGAAGAGATCGTTCGAGGAGTCCTGGCCGGCCCCCGCGGCGGTTTGAGGACGAGGGGCCATGACCTGAGCGGGAAGCTCCGGTACTGCACAAATTGCCAAGGACAATGCGCCGAAACAAGCGATGGTGACGACCGCTGGAGCTCTCACTGCTTTTCCTCACCGGATGAAAACTTTTGCTCGGTTTTCTTGGACCCGTTTAATACCTGGATCACATAGACGCGGGGCGAGGCGCTAGGTGCGCTGGGACGGGCCCCCGAAGACTTGGGCGGCGCGTTCCTGTCGCCGAAGAGATTGGCCATGATGATCCCCGGCGGTTGGGAAATCTGCGTATCCAGTGGATTCCGCAATACGAGCTGAATCTTGGTCTGGTTGCTGGCGAGGCTTAACGACTCGGCTTGCTCAGGCGTCACCAGAAGATTGACGACTTGAACCGGCTTCGGCTTCCCTTCCGCGTCTTTCTGAATGTCGGTACCAGCGGATAAAACCTCGATGTTCTGCAGAAGCGTCGCGACCTTCGGCCCTTGATCCGTGTTGACGGCACCGGGCGGAACGCCCGAAATGAGAACATCCACACGCATTCCGGGAGTTGCGAATCCGGCGACTCCCACAACATCATCGACCTTGACCGCACATGCTCTCATCCCTGGCGGAATCGTCGCGGCCAGGCCGCCGCCTGATCCGACTGCGGCAAGCCGGCTGTCCAGGATCGGCTCACCTTGATGCAGATCGGAGATCACACCGCGGCCAATGGCGTCTTCACGCTTGACGATAACGCCCTTGGGCAGAGTTCCCGCCATCTCCACCGTCGTCAGATCAGCATCGCGGAGAACGCTTCCGAGCTTGATGTCCGCATTCGCTGCAATTACGTGGGTTGTCTTTGACGGAGCGCCGGCGGCCAGACGGCCGACGACCAATCGATACACCAGGTAACTACAACCGGCGGCAAGGAGAAAGGCACTTAGGAGAATACTTGTAAGCCTACGATTCATTCGGGAACCTATTCGAGCTGGCTATACAGCCAGTTACGCCTTCCCCATAACTGGCAACTCAGGTACCAAAGACGCGAAGAGTGCTTTTTGCCACTGAATCAGGACTTTAGAAGCAGAACCGCAGGGCAAGTGTGAACGTGTGTTTACCAACCGCTGTCCCTGTGTAGCCGCGTAGACACGCTTACATAAGCTGGGCCTAATTCTGGCTGCAAGTTACGACAGGGTCGTTTGGCGGGGAAATTGCCTACAGTCGTGGAGAGTCTCTTCCAGGAGGGTCGGCTCGATCGCCTTGACAGGCTGCTTGTGTTTCATTCAGAACGACACCGCAAGTGCTGAAGAGGTCACAAAGCGCTCCTGGAACTGAGAGGAGTTCATCCGATCATGATGTCCTCCCAAACCATCACACTGTTTACGGCTCCGCCGCCATCGGGAAGCGGACTGTCTTCGTTCGCAGTCTCCATGCTGGTTCACGGTACAGCTATCGGCATGGTGTCCGTTGCCCTGCAACATACAACGCACATCATCGATGACCGCCAGATCAACGAAAGATATTCGCTACGCCTTCTGGAGGTGCACAGCACTGCGACGCAGGAACGATCATCTGCTGGGAGTAGCATCATTTATTCTGGTCCTCATGCTGCGGCAGCTGCGGCTCAATCGGGGGGCAGGCCAACCGCTCCTGCATCTGTCCCCAAGCCAGTCGCGCAATTGGTCACCGCCCCCCAAACGCTCGTGCAGCCGGATCTCCCTCCCGATATCGTGCTCCCGCAAGAAATCCCGATTCCAGCTGCGCTATTGTGGTCCCCGGCGAATAGCCCGATCAAGAAGATCATTCCACCGCCGCCGCATGAGACGACAACGGCAGATGTGCCGCCCTCCCTTGATCCACCCAATCGTGAGTTAAATCTGGCCGACCTCAAGATATCGGCAACCTCTTTTGCCACCGTTACACCTGCGCCCCTTCCCGGTACAACCTCACCACTCGTCATAAGCGGACACGAACCTGTGCAGCGGGTTCCGGAGATGGCAACGAGTCCAGCGGGAACGCCGACGCCGGCCAGAGTAATGTCCATCTCCGATCTTCAACTGCTGGACGGAATCATCGCACTGCCACCAGCCAACGAGACAGCATCCGCATCTTCCTCCGAAGCCCTTCTAAAGGGACACGGAAAGAGCGGCGCACAGACCGGCAGGGGCGACTCGCCCAGCGAGCAACCCGGCTCCGGCGCAGGAAAAGGCACAGGCAATAAGGGCGGCAAAGATCCTGGCAATGAAGTTCCTAATAAGGAGGAGAAAGCGACGACCGAAATCGGCTCCGCCGCGAAGAAGGGCGCGAACACGGGGGGGAGACCGGTATCTGGTGTGAGCTCCGGTTCGAGCTTGAGCGAGAGCTCTTCGGTTAATCGCATCAATCTGCCGAAGGACGGTCGATTTGGAGTGATGGTGGTGGGGTCCTCTCTAGCGGATCAGTATCCTGAGGTGCTTGGAGTATGGGGGGGGCGCTTAGCCTATACCGTTTACGTGCACCCGGGCTTAGCCCGGAACTGGATTCTCCAATATTCCGTGCCGCGCTCTGCAGATGCGGCCGCAGCCGGAGACGTTGTCCGTCCCGATGCACCGTGGCCCTTCTACATCGTGGTGCCCCACATCGCGCTCAACGAACTAAATGCCGATGCCATTATGGTCCATGGCTTTGTCAATACTGCGGGCTGTTTCGAACAACTGGCAGTTGTCTCTCCGTCGGAGTTCGCACAGAAGGAGTTCGTGCTGAATACGCTCCAGGAGTGGAAATTCAGACCAGCCACGCAAAATGGTCAAGTCACAACGGTGGAGGTGTTGCTGATAATCCCCGAGGAACCGGATTAACGTCGGATAAGTGCCGATCGCACTGGCATCGACAAGAGAATCAGGGTACCAGCAGAACTCGCTCAACAATAGCCTCGACCTTATTCAACGAGATTTCCTTCAAGAACCTCTGCAGCGCTTTCTTATCTGCACCGTTCGAGGTGAGATCTCCGTTGGAATTGGGGCTGTCCGGCGGGAGGAGCTCCAGTCCGACGCCATCTGAGCCCCACCGAACTACCATCGATTCCACCGTGATCGAACGTTGTGTGTCATCGTCCGCGCCATCGGTCTTTTGCAGCGTTACCCTAACCAGAGTGCGCGGGTACCAGCGCTCCTCAGTCACCAGAAATAAGCCAGTCAAACTGATATCCCGGACGGTGTGAGCCTTCGGATTGCCGCCATTCCAATAATAGGCGGCCAATGAAGGCATTGTGTGTCGTTTGGCCGCCCGGCGGTCGCTAGTCCATAACCAATCTAACCAACTTCTAAAAAACTTCATCACATATCCTTGTCTTGAAGACCGTTCATTCCATCGCGCCGGCGAGACATGTTGTACTGCCGCCACGTAATCGATTCTCCATCTCCTCGGGCTTGCAGATTTCCAATTGATCCCCTAGCTGGGTTTGTGACGAATAGATCGTGTGAGGGGGCAGTTCCAACACACTTGCAGCTTGCGTCTTCAATGGTGCGATTCGAAATGTGGGAAAGTGTTCGACGACGTGAACGACGCGAAGGTCTTCATCGAGATAAATCAAGTCGACAGGAAACAGCACCCCCAACGTATGAACGCCGCTCGACGGGACCACCCAGATGCCCTCATCAAATCTGAGCCTGAGTCTTCCTATCAATCCTTTGAGTCGCGCGAAGGTCGTATCGGCAGGGGCAATACGCAAGCCTAGAAAGCACTCGCGAGTGTGGTTGTATACGCAATATGTCCGTCTTTCCAAGTTGTATCCCTGCCCTCGGAGAGTAAGCGGCGAGCCAGCGAATCTCCATGTACTGGTCGTCCGTCGTAAATGATCGATCGGATCAAATCATTCCCTTCTCTGACATCGGCTGGCCGCAAGTGGCCTTACCTTTTGTCATTAGCTAAGAAGGTACTTAAAACACAATGAGGTCAAATCAAAGCTTGCTTCATCCCCCGGAGTTCCAGACTTAAGAGGCTAGTAAGACTCGAAGCCAAGGCTCCGGGGTGAAGCGTTGTGCACATGAGGTTTTACCCGTCATGAAACCCAGTTTAGTGAACCTTTTTGCGACGCCGTTGGACCAGAAAAAATAGCACAACGACAAAGAGCGCACCGGCAACTACCCGGATAATTGTTGTATCGCCCATATCCATTCTCCTTTCCTTTTATTTGTTAAGTTGCGTGAAAGATTGAGTGATGATTATGATCGCAGGGCCGAGAGTTACCAGAAAGAGAGAAGGAAAAATGAAAAACACAAGCGGGAAGATCAACTTGATTGTTGTCTTGGCTGCCTGCTCTTCTACTTTCTGACGGCGCTGAGATCTCATCGTGTCGGAATGAACTCGCAAGGTTTTCGCGACGCTCGTTCCAAATTGCTCCGATTGAACCAGTATGGTGACCAGGTTTCGGACACTGTCCACATCGGTACGTTCTGCAAAATTCCTCCACGCATCGGAACGAGGCCTTCCGGCATGCTGCTCCAGGACGATGATGTTCAATTCATCGGTAAGCGCTGGTTGAGCTGACTTCAATTCCTGGCAGGTGCGCGCTGTTGCCTGGTCCACACCCAGGCCGGCCTCGATACAGATGACCAACATATCGAGCGCGTCCGGCAAACCGAGCCGAATTTGTTTCTGGCGTTTGGTGATCCGTTTGCCCAGCCAGAAATCGGGGAGGAGAAATCCAAGACCCAAGGCCGCAATATAGAAGATGAAATTGCTGCTGCGCCCGACAGCTACCAGAAGGCAGAAGAGCAGCGGCACCAGTATTTTCACACCATAGAAGATCTTTATCGCCGAGTCGCTGCGGTAGCCGGCACGAATAAGGCGCTGCTGCACGACGGAGACTTCTGCCTGGGTTTTGGGGAGAACGCCTTCGAGGCGTTCCACAATCCCACCTAGCGAGACCCCTGTCTGCTGAATACTGCCCAACAGGGTCTTCTTTGGCTTCTCGCCCGGATTGATGACCGCGGCGATACGCGCGAGCATAGCTTCCCTGTAGAACATGAGCAGCCCGACGCTCGCGATCAACAGAAAAATGGCGAAAAAGGTAAAGACAATCAGTCCCATAACCTAACCTTCAAACTTCCATGTTTACGATCTTCCGAATGATCAAGCCGCCAACGATCATCATGGAAGAGGCCGCGTAGATGAGCTTAATGCCGAGAGGATTTGTCCAAAGAAGGCTCATCGTTTTAGGGTTGACGAGCCATAGCGCAAGCCCCAGAGCGATCGGCAGAAAACTGAGCACCCACCCGGTCATTCGTCCCTGGGCGGTATGAACACGAATCTGACGCCTCAGGCGAAACCGTTCCCGAATTAATTGAGAGACCTTGTCGAGTACCTCGGCGAGGTTTCCTCCACTCTCTTTTTGAATCAGAATGGCCGTCGCGACGAGCTTTAGATCCTGCAGGGGCATCCTGGTAACAAGGTTGTCCATGGCCGTTCTTAGTTCAAGTCCGTAGTTCTGCTCTTCGAAGCAAATACGAAATTCGCTGCCGATGGGATCGATACACTCACGAGACACCAGGCCCAGCCCGGCGATGAGACTATGGCCGGCACGCAGGGCGCTCACCATCAAATCAAGCGCCTCCGGCAGATTCTGTTCGAATTTCTTGAAACGCTGGCTTCGTTTGAATAAAACGAATGCAAATGGCGCGCCGCCCAGTAGCACCCCGATCAACATAGAAAAGATAAGGACTCCGCTTCGCCGATACAGCAGGTATGCGGGAATCACAAAGCACGTGGCCGACATCAGCATCAAGCCCCCGGCAGTCCATTTCAGATTGGCCTGATAGAGAAGCCTGTGGAGGCGCGGCGCAAGCTCGATCCTCAGCAGCCAGCGATGGAGAAGGGGGATGGCGCTGAGCAGTTCCTTTTTTCGAATATCGACGATCTGATCTCGCCATTCCGATTTGTCAGTAGCCAGAGCTGATTGAAGCGCGGCAAGTGCTTGTTTGCTCTGTTGGGAGCCGCCGACGTTGCCTGCCAGTATCAGCAGCACGAAGACGCCGAAAACTCCCAGGAATACCAGCGCGACAACAAGCAACATATAACCCTCGAACTTTTAGTTGACTTCCATTGTTGTTTCGAACATGCTCGCCGGCAGGAAAATTCCCGATGTCCGAAGCTGTTCGAGGAAACGGGGCCGGATGCGCGACGGCTCGAATACGCCAATCACCTTGCCATCGGGACCTATCCCTTTTTTCTTGAAGCTGAAGATTTCCTGCATGCTGATGATGTTTTCTTCCATGCCGGATATCTCGGATATGCTGGTTACTTTGCGCGAGCCGTCGCTCATACGGGAGGCCTGAACAACGATGGAAATGGCTGACGCGATCTGCTGGCGAACGGTTCGCTCGGGCAAACCCATACTCGTCATTGCCACCATCGACTCCAGTCTGCTCAAGGCATCGCGGGGAGTGTTGGCGTGAATCGTGGTCATTGAGCCTTCATGACCGGTGTTCATAGCCTGGAGCATGTCAAAGGCTTCTTCACCGCGCACCTCTCCGATGATGATGCGATCCGGCCGCATACGGAGGCTGTTGATGAGCAGTTGACGCTGACGGACCGCTCCCTGCCCTTCGACATTGGGCGGCCGGGTTTCCAGACGCACAATGTTTTCCTGCGCCAGCCTCAGTTCAGCAGCATCCTCTATGGTCACTAGGCGTTCGCCCGATGGGATGTACTGCGACAGAATGTTCAGAAACGTGGTCTTGCCAGCGCCGGTGCCGCCAGATATGAGGATGCTGATACGTGATTTCACCGCGGCTGTTAATAGTTCCATCATCTCCGCTGAAATACTCTTCAGCTTCACCAGCTGATTCGCTGCCAGTGGACCAGTTCCGAAGCGGCGAATGGACATCGAGGGGCCGTCGAGCGCCAACGGCGGGATGATGGCATTGACGCGTGAACCGTCAGGCAGACGCGCATCAACCATCGGTGAGGATTCATCCACTCTGCGGCCTACGCGGGATACGATGCGGTCGATAATTTGCAGCAGGTGGCGATCGTCGCGAAATGTCGTATCGACCTTCGAAAGGAGCCCGCCCCGCTCGATAAAGACGCTCTTCGTGCCATTCACAAGTATGTCGGAGATCGTATTATCCGCTAGCAACGGTTCCAGAGGGCCGAGTCCAAAGACATCGTCGAGCAGATCGGATTGAATCTTCTCTTGTTCAGAAAAGCTCAGCGGCACCCGCTGATCATTGATGATCTCTTTAATCACGCCCGCAACAGCCTGGCGCGCCTGGCGAGAATCGACACGCGACAGCTTCTCCAGATCCAGCTTCGAGATCAGGGTCCGGTGCACTTCCGTTTTGAACTTCTCAAGACTCAGTTGTTCCACGTCATACCATCCGCGAGGTTACGGTCCTCAACCCTTACCGAATAAGCTGAACCGGCTCTTCTTATCGGTGTTTGCGGGCAGACCGCATGCCGTTCTGGCCATCTGCCTGACTACCCGTGAAATGGGAGAATCTTCGAGCGCGAGCGGGGTGGCAGTATTCTGCGCACGCCGGGCGGCAACATAGTCGCCAGGCACTTTCCACTGGGCTGGCCTGGTCAGAGCCTTCGTCACATGTTCCTCATCAATCCCCAGCGAACGAGGCGTGAAACGGTTGAGCACGATTTCCAGATTGGCGTTACTCGCCCTGAAGAACTCTGTGATCAAGCGATTGGAATTGCGCAATTCGGGTATGCTGACCTGCGTTACGAGGTAGACAATGGCGGCTTCTTCGAAGAGAGACTTCGCAGTTATGCCCAGCCTTGATCCGGCATCCACCACCACGTAATCAAAGCCCTGCCGGGCGACGGCGACGAGGCGGGCGATAGCTTCATCAGAAGTCTGGATCGGCGTGTACTGGTCTGGAGCTGCGAGGACGTATAACCCCGAGCTATGTTTCGCCAAGAGCGTAGAAAGAAAATTCGCATCCAGACGTTCGAAATTATGTAGGGCATTGGCTGTCGAATACTGAGTATTTATGCCCAGGTCAAGCGCTGCATCACCAAGAGGAAGAGCGAGATCAATCAGCACGGTATTCTTACCGGACTCCTGGGCAAGAGACAGGGCAAAATTGCTGGCGATGGTTGTGACGCCAGAACCGCCCTTAGCGCCCACGAATAGCAACAGCTTGCCTGCTACTTTTTTAGTGGGACGATTGGCGGGACGGCGGACCGCGGCCCGAACAAGCGCTTCGGCAATCGTACTTTGAGCGAAGGGCTGCGCCAGATATTCACGAGCACCCGCGCGCATACAGCGGACCAGCATCTCCGAATCTGCCTTCGCCGAACAAACCATCACGGTTGAAGGCCCGCCAGAGCATATGCTCTCTACCAGGTCGAGCGCGTGCTCAGGATTACTATCCAGGTCAATGATGACGACGTCATAATCTTCTTCCAGTAACCGCGGCACGTCGTCCAGATCAGGATAGGAAGAAAACTCGCGGGTCACCCGAGCCTGTGGGCCAGTAATGGCTCTGGCCACTGCATCGCGGCGGTGCGCTTCCGGACTAATGAGCGCAATCGTCAGGACGTCGTCGCCAAGTGCGCCGGGATGTTTTGAAGAGGTCGTGCTCACGAGTTGGTGACTCCCTGCTTGCGACATTCCGGCGGATTGGGATGTGTTTCGCATATCGTTAGTGAAATAGCCATGGTCCGAATGCCGATCCTTAACGGGAAAAGAATGAAACCAGTGTCCCGATCGCAATGGCGGGCGCATAAGGCAATTTGCGCGTCCTAGGATTGGAGAGCACTAACTCCGGATGCTGCCGCATCCCCCGATCCTTGAAACCAAAAACGAGATCGCCGGAGCCCGTGAATAAGTCCCCAAGAAATCCACCAGCGGCGGCCCAACATACGGCCATGATGCCTCCTGTGATTCCCGTCAGAACGATTGCCGTCAGCAACTGGCGGGGCCCGATCCAGGCGCCAATGGCCGCACACAGCTTTACATCGCCCATTCCCATCCCACCCATGAAAAAAAGAATGCCGAACAACAGGGCTCCCAATCCGAGACCGGACAAGCTTTGCCATATTCCGTGCCAACCATACAGCCAACCGGAAACGACGATTCCCGCCAGCAAAAAAGGAAAAACCAGCCAGTTCGGGATGCGGCGGCTGCGCAGATCCGTAAAAGTGGCTATCGCGAGAACGATGAGCGTCGGCCACCAGGCAATCGAATGCATACCCTGACTCTTTTCTTCCAAATTTGGAAGTCATCGACGGTTGTGCAATTTCGAGCCCAATCTCCGATTGGCCGCACCAACACTGAATTCAGGGAATTAGAGGTCGCCCGCAGAAGCCGGTGTGCACGGCTGTTTACATGCGGCATTCCGGTGTGAATCAGAGTATAGACACTAAAGTGCGCCCTCTATACTCCGAAGGTATGGGGATGCGGGCGATCGGTAACCAAGCCGGATATGAGCTATCCGCGGGCCGCCCGGTGGCGGATACACACCTACAGATGCGGCTCATAGCAGGCTTTTCGCCCGGGAACGGTCGCCTAAAAACCCAGACCCAGATGCAAAATGGCACCCGGCGACCAGCCACTGGGGCTTGTCAAAAGTTCGGCTAATCTCCCTCAACATTACTTGTGGTAACGATTAGTGGGGCTGTGGGGTTGAGATGCAGCCGGGATTGTCGATAACTTAGGTGGCGAAGACAATACCTTAAACAGACCCAACTTCATGTCGAATTCGCCCTAATTGATGAGGGACACCAAACTTAAGTCATGCAACTTTCGTTGCAGTAGTACCAGTTTTGGCTGGACAAGGGTAACAGTTCGATGGTCCATTCAGTAACATCGGTAATGAAGTTCTGATTGAGTTCCCCAAGGATAGCAACGACAGTGATTGCAAATCGGCGCGAGGAGGGCGCCTATTTACATGATTCGGATTGGATTGTATTCGGGGGATCGTGCACTGCAGCCCCTTTTATCCTCTGCCTTGGGGAAGGAATTCCAAATCAGTCTCGAGCCAGACGAGCAGGGAATGAATCGCATGCTCTCGGCGGGAGACTGTGACGCTTTAATCCTGGACCTGGATTCCACTCAGGGCTATTTGAAGGATCGAATTACGTACTCTGAGCGATTGATCGCGTCACAAATCCCGACGGTGGTAATGGCTGATGATGATATTCGCTCGACGGCAGCGGAACTGGTTCGGCAGGGCGCCTTTGGTTACTGCCGTAAACCGCCATCGATTCGAGATCTCAAGACACTGTTGGGCCGCATAGCCGAGAATGCCTTGCTCAAGCGCGAGCTTCAAACTGCGCAGCAACAGCTGGGAGCATCCTGCAGTTGTGACCAATTGATCGGGTCGGGGCCCCAGATGCGGCAGGTTTATGATCTTGTGCGCCGCGTCGCCAACCTCAATGCGTCTGTGCTCGTGACAGGCGAAAGCGGCACCGGTAAGGAACTGATAGCCCGGGCGATTCATAATCTGGGGGCTCGTTCCAATCGGCCGTTCGTTGCTGTCAGCTGCGGCGCCATCCCGGAAACCCTGATCGAAGCCGAGCTGTTCGGGCATGAAAAGGGCGCGTTCACGGGAACGGTCGGTGCGCGAGAAGGCTATCTTGAGAAAGCGGCCGACGGCACCCTCTTCCTCGATGAGATCGGTGAGCTCAGCCTGTCCACGCAGGTTAAACTGCTGCGCGTTCTACAGCAGCGCGAGTTCAGCCGGCTGGGCAGTAGCCGGCTCATCCCGTTGCGAGCACGCCTGGTTTTTGCCACTCATCGGGACTTGGCTGAATTGGTGGCTCAAGGAAAATTCCGGCAGGATCTCTACTATCGCATTCACGTGATGCGAATCGATGCCCCGCCGCTCCAGGAACATCCGGAAGATATCCCCCTGCTCGCCACGCATTTTCTCCAGCAATACGCGGACATGTACGAGAAACCAATGAAGGACATTGAGCCCGGCGCAATGGCTATGCTGCAGAGTTACTCGTGGCCCGGAAACGTACGCGAATTGGAGAACGTGATTCAGCGGGCCATCATCGTTGCTTCTGACGAAAGAATCCGGGTGGAGGATCTTCCCCAGAATATCCAGGCGGAAAATGTTCTCTGCATCGACGAATACCTTCCCACCGGTTCTTTCGAGCAGCAGGTTTACGAGTACAAGGTTAAGTTAGCCATGAACGCCGTGCGAGATAACAACGGGAATAAGACGCTCGCTGCACGGGCGCTGCAAATTTCGCGGGCTTACTTACATCGGCTGATCAGGATTGACGAACCGGATCTGATGCTCGAATCAAGTAATCAGGAGATCAGCACAGCATGACGGTGATGCTCTTAGCCGAGGAACGCAAGGTTGAACCAGCACGAGTTCGTTTTTCTCAGCGGATTTGCTCGTTCCCTGTAATGCTGGCAGTCTCTCTTGCGGTACTTGCGGTGCTGACGGTCAGGTCGCGCTTCGATGATCCAGATATGTGGTGGCATCTGAAGTCAGGTGAAATCATTTGGACCACCCACGCCATCCCTGCCACGGACATTTTCTCCTACACGACTCACCATCATGCCTACGTGCCCCACGAATGGCTTTCGCAGGTGATCATCTATGGCGCTTACAGGGTGGGCGGCTATACCGGCCTGATGCTGTGGCTCTGCTTCTTCGCTTCTGCCGTTCTCATTGCCGGCTATGCACTGTGTTGGCTCTATTCAGGAAATGCGAAAGTGGGGTTCTTGGGAGCCATGGTCATCTGGTTATTTGCAACGATCGGTCTTGCCATTCGACCCCAGATGATCGGCTATCTTTTTCTGGTCTTCGAATTGCTGCTGGTCCATTTAGGGCGTACTCGAAATCCTCGCTGGTTCATGGGGCTGCCGCCGCTGTTCGCGGTCTGGGTGAACTGCCACGGATCTTTTTTTCTCGGGCTGATTGTGTTGGGAATATACCTCTTTAGTTCGTTTTTTGACTTCCGAATGGGCTCGCTGGTGTCGTCACGGTGGGAACCACATTGTCAGAGAATGCTGGCATTCGCGTTGGTTCTGTCGGTCGCGGCTCTGTTCGTAAATCCGATTGGCTTCAGGCAGGTCCTGTACCCCCTTAACACCCTGCTACACCAGCCAATTGGCCTCAGTCTGGTGCAGGAGTGGCGACCGCTTCAGTTAAATGCCGCGCGCGGAATTGCATGGGCGGTAACTCTTGGGTGCGTCTTTCTCCTGGTGATCATGCGCTGGTCCGAGTTACTTTGGCACGAGTTGCTGCTGTTAGCCCTGGGAGCGTGGCTGGCCTCAAGTCATGAACGAATGCTATTCGTCTTTGGCATATTGGCAGGCCCTGTTATCTCGCGGCTGCTCTCGACAGAGTGGGACAGCTACAGCTCGAAAGAGGATCTGCCCTGGGCCAACGCGGTGCTCATTAGCGCAGCGTTGATGTTCATTTTCTGGATCTTTCCAACGCGCCAAAGTTTGGCAGGTCAAGTGCTTCAGCAGAGCCCGGTAAAGGCAGTGGACTTTATAAAGGCCCACCATCTCCCCGGACGGATGTTCAACGAATATGGCTACGGCGGATATCTGATCTGGGAAGCGCCGGAACAGCCAGTTTTCATCGATGGCCGCGCTGACGTATTCGAGTGGACCGGCATCTTCGAGGAATATGGACAGTGGATGTCACTCCAGGGTGACCCTCATACACTTCTCGACAAGTACGGGATCAATTTCTGTTTGCTGGAGCGCCAGTCTTCCATGGCCAATGTCTTGCCGCTATTGCATGACTGGAAGCTCGCCTACTCGGATAACAGCTCTGTGATTTTCACGCGAGTTGCAGCCAGGAGCGCTCTAAATTGAGGTTAAGGGGAACTAAGTCGGCTTACTCGTCCTCACTACAACTTAGGGGGACAAATGACTAAATCCATAAATATCCCCCTTGACATTTACCGGTTCAAGGGAGCAATACTTATAAGTTCCCCTACAACCGCGATAACCCTCAGCCATCCTGGGGAAGATTTGTGCGAAAAAGGTAGTAGGACATGTGCAAAATAAACCATTCTGCAGCGGCCGTGGGGGTTGGAACCCGTCTGAGAAGTGAACTCGTCCGGTTTCTCATAAGCGCCGGCAGCGAGAGAGGCCAGGCGCTCGTTGAGTTTGCCCTGGTGCTGCCGGTGCTGCTGCTCGTGGTGACGGGTATCACCACATTTGGGATCGCCCTCAACAACTATATGCAGTTAACACAGGCTGTGGGCATTGGCGCGCAGGCGCTTTCGGTCAGCCGGGGCAACACCACAGACCCTTGCAACACTGTTTCCTCCGCGGTCATCTCAGCAGCACCCTATCTTGTGTCGACGTCTCTCTCGTTCACCACCAAGATTTATACCTCTTCTACAGCTTCCACCTCGTACTCTGGGACGTCCTGCAGCAGCAGCAGTACCACCACCGGTGCAGCCGGGAATCTGACGCAGGGGCAGGCCGCAGTGGTAACGGCCACGTATCCCTGCAGTCTCGCCGTATTCGGAGCTAACTACGCATCTTCTTGTAGTCTCAGTGCGCAAGTAACGGAGATTATCCAATGAACGAAAAAGTCAGGTTATTTCTACGCCGCGCTCTCGAGGACGAAAGCGGTAGCGTGCTCGTCTTGATGGCAGTCCTCATGCTCGGTCTTCTCGGAATGGGCGCAGTTGTGATCGACGTCGGCGACGTTTATTACAGCTATAACAAGCTCGTCGTCTCGACGAATGCAGCCGCTCTGGCGGGAGCCCAGGGGCTGCCCTCGAATACATCGACTACGAATCAGGCCGTAACCAATGCGACCTTGTACAGTTCTCAAACAGGAAATTTGAACGCCTACGGCAATCTGAACATCACCAGCGCGACCTATACCCTGGGCTGCGTGACGACCTCGGTGGGCGCATCAATCCCCTGTGTCGCTACTGGTACATCGACTGGAGCCTCAACGGCAAACGCTATCCAGGTAACGCAGACAGCGAAGGTGCCCACGTATTTCGCCGCGATGTTCGGCACATCTTCCGTCACGCTCACGGCAACCGCAACGGCGCTAATGAGAGGCGCGGCAACATCGCCGTACAACGTGGCAATCATCGTCGATACCACGGATTCGATGACGAGCAATAAAGACACTAATTGCGGCAATGTGACACGGCTTCAGTGCGCGTTGAACGGTGTTCAGACTTTTCTGCAGGAGCTCTCGCCCTGCGCCGCGACCGGCTGCGGCACTCTTACCGGTCAGAACTACGCAAACCAGGTCGACAGGATCAGCCTGTTCTCGTTTCCGAACTTCACTACGACGACAGCTCCGGATCAGTACGACTGTACCAGCACCAACGCCACGCCAGAGGTGTACACATTCCCCGCGGTAGGGGCGTCGTCAATTTCGACAATGCCATACACGACGGGTAGTGGGAAAAGTGCCACGACGGTCCAGATGACCTACCAGGACCTCTATGGCTTAGGGGATGCGAATGGATTCGTAAGCGATTACCGGAGCTCCAATTCGGCTACGACGCTGAGCTCGAGCTCCGACCTGGTGGAGGCGGTTGGTGGAAAAAGCGGCTGCACCGCTATGGCCGGCCCGAGTGGGGAGGGAACTTACTATGCCGGCGTTATCTATGCCGCGCAAGCGGCGCTCACCGCCGAGGCGACAAAGTATCCGGGTACACAGAACGTAATGATCCTGGTGAGCGACGGCGCAGCAACTTCTTCGTCGAGCCAGATGGCTACGGGAACCCAAAGCACGACGATTGCCACCAGTGGCGGAACGTACCCATCCTACAATAACGAGTGTCAGCAGGCAGTCACAGCAGCCCAGTATGCCACGAACCATGGAACCACGGTGTACACGGTCGCGTACGGCTCGCCGTCAACGGGATGCACGACTGACACCGGCTCGTATACTTCCCCCTGCTACACCATGCAGCAAATGGCCTCCAGTACGGCCACCTTTTACTCCGACGACAACCAGAGCGGAACTACGAGTAGCTGCCCCGCAGGCAAGTCCGTTTCAGCCATAAGTAATATCTTTACCCAGATTGCGGGGAACCTGACTGTCGCGCGGCTGATTCCCAACAGCCTCTTCCCTTGACGGTTGTTCAAGAAGACACTGGCATTATTCGTCGTGCGGATGCGCCGGATCAAGCGTCGCTTGTCCGCTGGCGCGACGCTGGGATTCTCCTCTGATCTCGGGTTGTTGACGGACCACGGTTGTACCGGCAGGCGCAGTAACACGCTGCTCTCGCTGCTGCTTAGGCTCGACGCGCAACAATTGAATTGCTTTGAGAGGAATATGAACCTCATAGCGCGCCGGTTTATCAAACAGAACAATCTCGTCCACCCCGTTGAAGTAGGATTCCACACACATCTCGGGGCTGTTTTCAGGTGCACAAGGATCATCCGCCACCAACGTCACTGATACTGCGCGGCCGGTCGGAATGAAGTAGTCGTGGTCCAGCGTAAATTTCGAGCTGTGGAGAACGTGGGTCCCTTGCTCAGACTCCATCACCAGGACGTTCTGCGGGAGCGTGATGTCTTCGGGGGTATTATTCCGCAAGCCTGCCATTGCGATACCCGTCAGGCCCGGATTCAAATTTTGCGTTTGCTCTGAAGTAGATGCATTGCCGTCCTGGTCCGCCCTGGCGGAAGCCTTTGACTTAACTGAGGCGGGGTCGGGGGTGGGCGCAGGGGCGTCGTGCACTGTCCGGGCAGGAATCGTATTTGGCACTAGACCCATCGAGAGATCGACAGCGGCAGTTGTTGGTTCAACAGCGACAACCGCATTCAGGTTCCACGGTTTCGGTCTCGATCGATAATGATAGAAGGCTACGATTGCACACCCGAGGACCACACCTAAACCCGTTGCAGCAGCGAGCCAGCGAAAGCTCCACCGTTTTCGCACAGGCATCGTCCCGGGCTTGTCCGGCATGTCGACTGTAACTGGGCTTTCTCGCCGGAGATCGGGAGCAACCGGTGTTGGCCCCACAGTGGGAATAACATTCTGATTCGACGGTTTCGGTCTCGATCGATAAAAACAGAAGGCTCCGATTGCACATCCGAGGACCAGACCTAAGCCCGTTCCGCCAGCGAGCGAGCGAATGCCCCGCCGTTTCCGCAGGGGAATCATCCCGGCCTTGTCCGACGTGTCGTCTGTCACTGAACTTCCTGATGTCTCACCATTCAGGTCTCAGTATAAGCAACTGTCTCTCCAACTGCTCCGCTGTCGCTCCCCACGACACTAGATAGCAAACACCCTCTGCGATCGAATGTTACTTATATGCTCGTCGATAGCCCGGAGGCTTCTACGCGGAGCTCCCCGTTCAGATGAAGTTATCCGCGCCTGTATACACCGTGTATCTGTCCTCACGACGCTGTATACATGCGATGACACTCATGCGCAGTTCCTGCATGTAACTGACTGATTTCGAAAATAGTAGTCAAAGTGGGAATGGCTATCCGTTTGCTCAAGCAAAGCACAGCGAAGCATCGTCTGGACGCAGGATTGATTTGCGCCGCAGAAATTGAGCAGGGGAAGCAATCGCAGTATGGTGCATCTGATGAGGCTGACCATACGGTGCGACACGACTCCGCCCGCCCGAATGCTTAGGAGACCTGCATGTTCTATCGTCGTTTGCCGATATTGATGTTCATCGGCCTCGTCCTGCTAATCATCGGGTGCAGCACCTCCTCGGTAACCGCCATCCAGGTCAGCCCCACGACCGCGACTGCGGCGGTAGGCCAAACTGCGCAGTTCACGGCGACGGCGACCTACACTCAGGGAACTCATCCCGGCTCGAGTCAGAATGCAACCGACTCCGCTACCTGGTCATCCAGCAATCCGAGCGTGGCAACCATTAACTCTTCCGGCATGGCAACCGCTGTCGCGGCGGGTACCACCGTCATTACGGCAACGATAAACGGCTATCCCGGCATTGTCTCCGCCACCGCTGAGTTCACAGTTACAGGTTCGGCCGGAGGCGTCACTGGGGTGAGCATCGTTTCGATCTCTGTCATCCCAGGCTCTCAATCGGTTTCTTCGCCGAATCAAACCAGCCAATTCATCGCTATCGGAACGACTTCATCAGGGGCGACGGTGGACCTGACCGGCCAGGTGGCCTGGAGCTCAAGCAGCACACAGATCGCCACAATCGGCGCGACTAGCGGGCTTGCCACGGCAGTTGGTCAGGGGACCGCCACGATCACTGCCCTCTACACTAACTCCACGGGCGGTACCGCGGCGACGGGGACAGCGACATTCACCGTCGTCGGTGGAACAACCGAGCAATTCACTGCTGTGAGCATCACACCCGGCTCTCTGGCGCTGTCGGCCTCGGGTCAAACCAGCCAATTGATTGCGCTTGGCACTTCTGGAAGCAGCGGCCTCCTGCTGGACGTCACCGCCTCGGTCCAGATGCAATGGAGTTCCAGCATTCCATCGATTGCTTCTGTGAATGCGTCCGGGCTCGTCAAGGGTTTAAGTGCGGGTACCAGCACCATCACTGCGTTGTTGACGAACCCCGACGGCAGCGTGGTATCAAATACGGCAACTGTCGCGGTTTCGCTAACAGCTGCGCCGGAGCCTCTACTTTCGCTCACAATCATTCCGAGTTCGATTACCGTGCTGAATTTACAGGATACGGGGAATTTCCTGGCGGTCGGAACGTTCTCGTCGCCTCCATACACACGAGATCTCACGGACTCCGTGACCTGGCTCTCTTCCGCGCCCGACGTTTTCCCGGTCAACTCGAATAATAGCCCTGTGGAACCGGTCGGCGCTGCCGCCGGGGTCGTTACTGCCTACGGGAGTGGAGGCGCCACCATCATTGCGGAAGCAACTGCCAACGACGGGTCGATACAAACCGCTACGGCACAATTCAACTGCCCTCTGGTTCTCCCGAACCCCAACGGGAACCCGCCAACCCCGGGGTCATGCTATCCAGGTTCCCAGGCTCCTGCGCTCAAGGCAACCATCACGGTCTATAACGAAGGCTTGAATACTACCAATTGGGAGATTACTGCTCCTTCTGCTACCGGCACGCCGGACGTGATTCATTGCGGCCCGGGCTGGACCCTGAACGGAGGAACTGGCGGCTCAGTATGCGCGGCGCCATATCCTATTGGAACTACCGTGACCTTGACGGCGCCATCAACTGGGGCCGCCTTCGGTGGATGGTCCGACAACTGCACGGCTACTGCACCGGTCACCGCGGCTGGGCCCAACAGTTGCACGGTCACGATCTCGCCAAGTAACCCCAACGTGACCGTGGGAGCTATCTTCAACTAGGCGCAAACCTGCCCCGGAATGGCCGTTCTTCGGAACGGCTTTTCTGCTCCATTCCCGGCGTCGAGGTTCAGGGGCAGGTGTCGCGATCTCCGTACGAGAGCTATCGGCAGAAACTGGGTGTCAATTGAATCCCGACGAGTCGGAAAGCGAGAGCCTTGTCAGAGAGCGCCTGGGCAGGAAGCTGCAAGTTGGAGGCGGACTAGCCGTGTTCCTGGGCGTGCTGCTGCTTTTGTTTTCCCCTTCAGTGCCATCAGGCGCTCTACTTAACCTGCATCAGATGGCGACAATCTTCATCATCATTGGCGTGCTTCTGATAGTGGTTGGCACTTTCGCGCGCTGGCACTATTTAGATTAGTCCCGTAATCCGACATGCTGATCTACGCGAGATCGACAAACAGTTAGATCCCGTTGGTGTTGGAGTCCGAATCTCTGGCCTTGCAGACCTGCACGCCGCCTATGTGAAATGCCAGAATTCGTCACCCGCTTTTTCTTTCTTCTCTTGCAGGAGGTCTCTGCGAGACATCGCGAGCAGATGGAGTGCCCGGCAAATTCTGTACCAGTGAGAGTGAGACAAACTGGAACAATGATGGGCCTGGTTTTTCTGTACCCCGCGCAGGTTGCTCGTCGCACGCGCTGCGCTCCGATGTAGGCGGCATTTAATACTCATTGTTGCAGGCGGGTCACACTCCGCCTTTTGAGCGATTTTGGGTGCTTGTTTTTTAACCCGATAAAATCCATTATCGCGAGCATCGTGCACCGATGTCGGCAGGACCCTCCAACTTCTGGCCCCAGGGAAACTTTACGGTTCAATTTCCGGATTTGCCGGTGACTGCTGCAGAACCGGCAAGTATAGGTGGGTCGCCGGACGAGGGTGCAGGCAGAAACCGAAGCGGGTTCTCCCTATTGCGGTTTTGAACCGGATGGATTGGCCCTCTAGCCTCGTTTTTGCGCTGTGTAGAGAAAGCGTAAGAGTCGCCTTTCGCTAGTCAGTGACTGCACGCAGGAGAGAAACTGCTGTAATCCAACGAAATTGGCCTCGCTTTCCGAAGCGATGAGTGCTTCGCGGTTTTGCTCGCGTGCGTCGCGCCAGCGCCGTGCGATGCCAGTGGCGTGATCGGTAGTGTCGCGGACCTCGATAAGACGGAAGCCTGCCCGTTGTAACAACTCCTCGTTATGTCCGGGCGGACTGAAGAGGTAGTATCCGATGGAGCTGCGGCTAGCGATTTCCTCATGCGAAACGATTCCGCCGATAATGAGAGCATCGCTATAGACGAAGCGGGCAGACGGCTTCAGGATCCGGAATACTTCCTGAAACACTGCGGGACGGCCGGAAATGTGACACATGACGTCGTTTGCAAAGGCCGCGTCAAAGCTCGCGTCGGCAAAGAGCAGTTTCTGCGAGACATCACAATGCTCGAAGGTCACCCGGTCAGAGAGATTGCGAACACGAGCGAGATGGTTGCCGTTGCGGATGCCGAGTTCATTGATATCGACACCGATCACGGAGCAACCGAATGTCTCGGCGAGCTGCAAGGCATACCGTCCTGAGCCACAGCCGATTTCGAGCACACAGCAGGCGGGAGTGAGCCGCAGTATTCGGGGAATCTCGCCTGACTCCTCGTTCGTGACCCAGCTAGTCTGACCCAGGTCCTCTCCGTAGGTTGCAATTCGCACTTCGCGGTAAACATCGGCCTCGTAGTGGGAGTACGCGCTGTCGTAGAGATCGACTTTTTCTGGCATTGGAGTTCCTTTCGAGATAAAGACAGATACCGGGCCCGCGGATTGCCGCCGCCAAACTATGCAAACAGATTAGCGTGCGCGCGAAAATGATCGAACCGACTGCCTGCGACGCGTCTTATGAGGAGCGACTCACTAGGAAAGCTGGGACCAGAAGCTCTAGTCGACTTTGACTGATTCCCGGCTTGTCGGCTATCGGAAGTTGGCGAAGTCCAGGCCGCCGGCTTGCCAATCAGTAGCCAATGATGAAGGACATTATCATTCACTAAAGACGGATCGAACGAAATCTAATTGGTTCAACCTCAGATCGGCGCTTATCGATACCGATCGTTTCCACCCCGGGCCTGCGTCGGCGGTTACGAAGCGTTTTCGCGCTGTGACCATGTACTACAAAGTAACTGCCGGGTGGGCGACAAACCTCCAGGAACCCTGTCAACGAGCGGTTTGGCCTGAAGTTATCAATCGAGGACCAGCGTCCTGACAACTGACAGTCGGATGTCTACCATTACCTCCGATTGGGGGTCGAATGACTTCCACCGAAAACAGGCCAAGCAACCAGATGGCGGGCGGTGGAGCACCGGGGGCATCGCGACAGGCATTCAGGAAAATGCTGGTGACGGCGCAGATCGCGCTCTCGCTGATGCTGCTGATTGGCGCGGGCCTGCTGATCCAGACGCTGGAGCGACTGCAGAATCAGGACCTCGGATTTCGCGTCGATCACTTGATCCAAGGTCAACTGTATCTGCCGCCGGCGCAATATCCGACGAAGGAGTCGATTTACTGAGTTTAGCGATCAGCTGACAGAACGGCTGCGCGCGGTTCCCGGGGTGCGGGCCGTCTCGGTCTCAGAGATTCATCCGCCGTCTGACCGATGGCGTGGGATGTTCTCGATTGAGGGACGAAGGATTTCGCGGCTCGAGGACAGTGCTTCAATGTCTGCCGCAGAAGTGCGAAAATTGACGATGCAGGCGCGCAGTGCGAACTTTTCATGCATGATGGCGTTGGAAAGGTAGGCCTCGCCGCTGTTCTGCAAGCGCGTCAAGAGCTCAGAGTTCAGCCAATTGAGATAAGACTCTTCGTCGTCGCCGCCGTGACTGAGGTCTGGAGGAACGAAACGAAATGTGGTGATGCTGGGGGACTGAGTAAGAGCCTGGAGCTCAGACCAACACCTGACTTGTTCAAACAATTCCCTGGCCAGCGCGATATCCGTTCCTATCGTTTGAACGTAGCCGGCTCGACCGACCTCCTGGAGTGCGAGCCAGACCTTGAGAGCTCGAAACCCACGGGAGTTTTGGGGTCCAAGATCGAAGATTGCCGATCCCGGATTAGGGCCAGAAACTGAGAAGACCAGCCCCCTTCTCTGCTGAAGGTGAATCTCCGGGATCGTGGATATTTCCGCCAGGAGTAACTAAGATCCTGGTTACCTACAGAGAGCCGCCGCCTGCCCCGTGGGGGCGATTGGTTGAACGAATTCCGATACATGCGTTGAATATGCATCGTCAGGTTGCTCAAAGAAATAATTCCCATTGAGCCGACGGCAATCACATGGTACCCTTCCGCGATTGCACTTACAGAACTATGCACGCGCTGAACACGGAGATCACGGATGTTTTGTCATAAGCGACTGCATAGGATTGCGGCGGCCGTAGCCGGGGTGCTTTCGTTGACGGTCGCTGGGTGCGGCACAGCCATCAATTCTTCCCTGTCTTCGCCATCAGGCACGATTCAATCCCAATCTCAGACTCCCACGGGGCCGATTCTCGGGTATGTCTGGGATCCGCCCAGCCAGTCTTTGCGCCCAATCCAGGGTTTAGCGGGAGCGTCGATCATCGGGGCCGCCATCTTTTCCGCCCCCAGCCAGGGGATTAGTTTCATAGCCAGCGCCACCTCTGGTATATCCGGCATGGCGTTGTTCCTCGATGCGAATGGCGGCGTATTTCAAGGCTCTGTGACCGGCGGCCCGCTCACCAACGTGGCGAGCGTCGCCGGTGCTACCTCGCTGATCCTGAGTAACTCAGGAGCTTACGCCGTAATAACCGGAAAAAACGCAGATGGGGCAAGCATAGCTTCAGTAATCTCCGGGTTACCCACGTTCCCGTCGGCTCGTACCCTGAATTTGTCTTCGGCGGCTTCTGTTCTGGGCACTGCAGCCAGCGATACAGGCACGGTCGCCTTGGCCACCGGTTCAAGCCAAAGCAATGTCTCAATCGTTGCATTCGTCGGACAGGCGGCTGGGGCACAAGTTGCAACGACGCAGGCATTCGGCGGAATGCAGTTCGTTCCCAATAGCGATGAGCTGGTGGTCGCCGATGGCGGAAGCGGTGCGCTGACAGCAATTACGCGGGTGAATACAACGCCTTCTTCCTCGGCCTTGTCGCCCGCAGGAGGTATCACGGCGCCGGTGGCGCTGGACATCACGTCCAATGGCCGCTGGGTGGTGGCGGCTAACCACAATGGAGATGTTCTGCGAATCGATCTGACCGGTGTGGCTGCGGCAACTAAGGTACATTGCTCTTGCGCGCCGAGCCAGGTGCTGGCACTGAATGGGTCTGCGAATGCTGCGGGGGTGGCCACAACGGTGCGTCTGGTGACTGCCGCTGGTGGTCCGCTCTGGATTGTGGACGCAGGAAACGCTTCTCCGCGAGTTCTCTTTATTCCGGCAATCGCGACGGCCGGGACTCTACCTACGCTCACCCCCAAGAGCGCGATGTAGCGCTGCTCTGTTTCGGCGATGGAGTGACGTTGGGGCGGCAAGTCACAGCTGAGGGTTGTATGAGCGACATGGTGACAATTACCACCTTGCATCTTCCAGGCGCCTCCAGACGGCGAATCGACTGGGGGAGGTTGACGCGCCTTGCTGCAGTTGCGCTTTTTTTCCTAGCACTTGGCCAAGCGGCACTCCGACCTGCGGCCGCGCAGGCGCAGACAGCTGTTTCCGAGAAGATATCTTCGCCGCAAAGCCACCCTGCGCAATACGCTTTGGGACCCGCCACGCCGACAGTCGCCGCCACGTACGGCGGACTACCGCTTAGTTTTGAGGTGAACCAGGGCCAGGCGGATCAAAGTGTGAAATTCCTGGCGAGGGGGCAAGGGTATGGCTTCTATCTGACGTCCAATGAAGCCGTCCTGGCGCTAAGCAGGCCAATGTCGCGCGCAGATAGAGAGAAGATGCAGCAGATCGCACATTGGCGGATGCTCTGGCCCTTTCTTAGCGGTGCGCAACGCAGGAAACTGGCAAAGATGTCTGCCAGTTTGCTCGGGACAGACACACTACGAATGGAGTTGAAGGGGGCCAACAGTCGAGCACAGGTGAGCGGCTCCGATGAGCTACCGGGTACCGCCAATTATTTTCTCGGTAACGACCCGGCCCGATGGCGCACCCGGGTGCCTACGTTCGCGAAGGTCCATTACACCGGTGTTTACCCAGGCATTGACCTCATCTACTACGGCAATCAGCGCAGGCTCGAGTACGATTTCGTGATTGCGCCAAATGCCAATCCCAGACAAGTCGCATTGCATTTTTCAGGCGCGCAGCAGCTAACACTTGACGACCTTGGTAATTTGCACATTTCGGGCAACAATGGGGAAGTTGCTTTCGAGAAGCCAGTCATCTACCAGGACGAGAAAGGCCAACGTGTCCCGGTTAAAGGCCAGTATGTACTGTTCGCAAACCACACGGTAGGCTTCAAAGTCGGCAAGTACGACCGCAGCAAAGCGCTGGTCATCGATCCGACACTAAGCTACTCAACCTACCTCGGTGGAAGCACGGAAGACGCCGGAACAGCGATCGCGGTAGACGCCGCTGGCAGCATCTACGTCGTCGGGTTCACAGCAGATGCGGACTTCCCAGTCACCACGGGCGCCTTCCAAACCACTAATACCGCGGACAACCTGGTTGGATTCGTAGCCAAGCTCAATGCGGCCGGCTCTGCGCTTGTCTATGCCACCTATCTCGGTGGGAGCGCGAGCACCTCGCATTCCGAGGGAACCGATGCTTACGGAATCGCGGTAGATGGAGCGGGGAGCGCATATATCTGCGGCGAAACCTTTTCCAGCGATTTTCCTGTGACTCAGGGTGCATTCCAAACACAGAACAAGGCATATGCTAACGATGCTCAAAATGCATTTATATCGAAGCTCAGCCCTGACGGCACGGCACTGTCGTATTCCACCTATCTGGGCGGCAGCGGTTTAGCCATCACCACTGACGTTTTCGAAGGCGATTCCCCGCTGCGAATGACCGTGGATGCCGCGGGCAGCGCGTATGTTGTTGGGACTGCGTATTCAACTGACTTTCCTACTACCTCAGGCGCTTATCAGTTAAGCAACAAAGCCGCCGCAAACCTCGCCTCGAACGCGTTTGTGACCAAGCTTAGTCCAAATGGAAGTTCGCTTGTTTATTCGACTTATCTTGGCGGAAACGGCGTCAGTCCCTCCAGTCTGCCCGAAGATGAAGACGAAGGCGCGGGTGAAAGAGGTTATGGTATTGCGGTCGACGCCAATGACGAAGCGTATGTAACTGGATTCACATTTTCAGCCAATTTTCCGGTTACAACCAGCGGCTATCAGCAAGTTAACCACGGTACCGCAAATGTTGCTGCGAATGCGTTCGTGAGTAAATTCAACGCCGGCGGTACCGGGCTGGTCGGCTCCACTTACCTCGGTGGAACAGGTAGAAAGACGGGTGGAACTGGAGATCTGGATGTCCTGGATAATGGCGATGACGGCATTGGAGTGGCTCTGGATGCTTCGGGCGACGCCTATGTAGTTGGAGTTACCACATCGACAGATTTTCCGACCAGTCAGGGCGCGTACCAGACGGCGAACAAGGCCGCGGCCAATCTTGGAACTAACATTTTCGTCAGCAAACTCAATCCAACCCTCTCGACGTTGATGTATTCGACCTACATTGGCGGCAGCGGGATCGCGAGCACTGCCGGCGATAGTGGTGTGGGAGATTTCGGCACTGGTATCGCCATCGATACCACAGGCAATGCTTACGTTACCGGCGCTACCGAATCGCGCGATTTTCCTGTGACCAGCGATGCCTTTCAGTCCGGTCCACGCAGCGCCCAGATCGTTGATTCAGGGTTTTTTACCGAGGTCAACTCGAACGGGAGCGCTCTGAAATACTCCACCTACCTGGGTGGAAGCGGAGCCGGTGCCTATGGAGGAACCGAGTACTCCTATTTCGAAGGGGACTTCTTTTATGACATCGCTCTTGACGGATCCGCCAATGCTTATTTGACCGGATATGCCTATTCCTATGACTTCCCGGTCACAAAAAATGGGCTCCAGACAGTGAACAACGCCGGCGGCGGACCGGGCGGCAATTCCTTTATTGCGAAATTCGGAGCTACTGCCGGAGTCACCTTTCTTCCCACCACGACCACGCTATCTTCGACAACAGCGGAAGCCAATATTACCTTTACGTCCGTCGTGAAACCAGCTACCGGGACTGGAGTTCCGACTGGGACGGTCAACTTTTATGTTAATTCTGTAAAGGCGACGACGGTCACGCTCGACCCGACCGGGACCGCGACCTACACCACCAACCAACTTACGGACAATCTCTACGACGTAATTGCCGCTTACTCTGGAGACGCAACCTACGGCGCAAGCGGATCCAGTCTAGGCCTGACCCCCTCAACGGGGCTCCCGGCAACGACTTTGACGCTGACTGCCAATCCTGCTTCGAGCGTTGTCGGGCAGAGTGTGACGCTTACAGCGACCTTGGATCCCTTCAACGGCGACGGTTTTACCACCGACGGCGAAACAGTCACGTTCTTGGATGGGGGTTTGGCGATTGGAACGGGGACGCTGTCCGGCGGTGTCGCAACATTCAGCACGAGCGCGCTTCCGCCCGGAGTGGACTTTCTGACCTCGTCCTATCCTGGGGACACGAATCTTGCGGCAAGCGTTTCACAGCCTTTGAGTTACACCGTTTCCCAACGCGCGCCGACGATTACGTCGCTTAATCCGAATGCGGTGTACGCCGGCAGCGGGGACACGGTGGTGACCATCACTGGTACGAACTTCCTCAACGGGGCCGTCGTAAGTGTCAATGGGACTAATCAGGCCGCGACATTTGTCTCCGCCACCGAGCTCACCACGACCCTCACGGCGGCTCAATTGTCGACCGCAGGAACGTTGACGCTGACGGTTGTCAATCCCGATGGCGGGGCTTCCAATGCGGCCGTCGTTACCGTGGCCGCGCCACCTTTACAGGTCACCCCCGCGACGTCACTATCCTTCGGCAGTCAGACGGTCGGGACACAAAGCCCGGCCCAGGTCGTGACCCTCGCCAATACCTCGACGACCGCTTACGAGATTACTGGAATCATCCTCGACCTGGGAGTCAATCCCTCGGATTTTCTTCAGACCAACAACTGTCCCGCGACGCTGGCGGGCGGGGCGAACTGCCAGATCAGCATTACCTTCGCTCCGGCGGGGATCGGCGCTAAATCCGCCGGGCTTCTGATCTCGGACAACTCTCCAGTCCCCTCGCTGGGGGTAAACCTGAGCGGCACGGGAACGGGCGGCGTGCTGCAGGTAAACCCCGGCAACCTGAAGACCATTGCCGGGAACGGGACGGCAGGGTACGGCGGCGATGGCGGCCCGGCTACGACTGCGGAGCTGAACACCCCGGACGGAATCGCCTTCGACACCCATGGCGACCTGTACATCGCTGACATAGGCAACAATGTCATTCGTAAGGTCGACACCTTGGGAAACATCACCACCGTCGCCGGCAACGGCACGCAAGGCTTCAGCGGCGATGGCGGCCCGGCAACCGCGGCCGAGCTGAACGCGCCGTTCGGAGTGGACCTCGACGCAGCGGGGAATCTCTATATCATGGACACGCTCAATGCCCGCATCCGCAAGGTCGATACCACCGGAACCATCACGACCGTTGCCGGAAATGGAAAGTTCGGATTCGCGGGGGACGGCGGCCCGGCAACCAGCGCGACGCTCTCTGAGGTGCAAGGAGCGCGATTCGATACGGCGGGCAATCTCTATGTGCCGCAATGCGGGCCGGCTGCCGTCCGAAAAATCGATACCAGCGGAACGATTACTACGGTGGCGGGCAATGGCACTGACGGCTTCAGCGGCGACGGCGGCCCGGCGACGGCCGCGCAGTTGAACTGCCCGTCAGGAGTGGTCGTCGACAATACAGGTAAACTCTTCATCGCCGACTATAACAACGACCGTATCCGCGAGGTGAATGCAAGTGGAGTGATCACCACCATCGCTGGCAACGGCACTCCCGGCTTCAGGGGAGACGGCGGCCCAGCTCTGGCCGCCGAGGTGAACTTCCCGAACGACGTGGATTTGGATTCGGCCGGAAATCTCTATATCGCGGACTCCGGAAACAATCGCCTTCGCAAGATCGACACGACCGGCATCATCACTACCGTGGTCGGTGGTCTAGATAACGCCGGAAGCGCCGGGATCAACGCCCCGTCGGCGCTTGCATTCGATTTGAAAGACAATCTGTACTTCTCCGACACCGGAAACAACGCGATCCGGGAGGTCTTCCCCGCCGGCGCGTTGGTCTTCCCGACAACCAACGTGGGCACGGCTGCCACACCTCTGACGGTCACCCTCAGCAATATCGGCAATGTGGCGGTTGAAATCGCTTCTGGGGAGAGCTTTGCACTCAGCGGCAACGCGACAGACTTTTCGCTGATCGGCGGCACATGTCTGACGAGTCCGGCGACGCTGGCTCCGAATGGCGGGTCCTGCACGCTACAGATCGGCTTCAAACCGACCGCCGCAGGCACGCGGAACCTCACCGTGTCCGTCACCGATAACGCCGTCTTCTCGCCGCAGTCGTTCCAGATCAGCGGCATGGGAGAAACTACATCGCTGCCTGCGGTTGTGCTCACTACGATCTCACCGGTTGGAGCGACAGTTGGAGCGAGCAATACCACGATCACGGCTACGGGCGCGAACTTCACCTCAACCTCAGTGGTGAATTTCAACTCCATTCCGTTAACCACCACCTTCGTCAGTGCGACCCAGCTAACCGCCGTAGTGCCGGCGGCCCTGCTTGCCTCAACCGGAACTGCGGCCGTCACAGTGACCGATTCCGCTTCGGATTCAAGCTCAGGGCCGGCGGTGTTTACCATTGTGCCGTCCGGTCTTAATGTAACCTTCAGCGGACCATCGACCACGTCTCCCGGCGAGCAACCGCCGCTAACTTTCCAACTGAATCAGCCATATCCTGTGGATCTTGCAGGAACCATGACTCTCACCTTCGCTCCAGATCCCGGTAACCCGGCCAATCCTCAAGTGCAATTCGCCAGCGGAGGCACGACGCTCAACTTCACGCTCCCGGCGAACACCACCACCACTCCAGCGGTGATGGTGCAAGTTGGCACGATCTCCGGGACCATCACCGTCACGCTGCGGCTGACTGCTGCCGGGGTCAACATTACCCCAGCCAACGTCGTGCCCATCACGATTGTCGTGCCAAAAGCCGCCCCTACGATATCTGCCGTATCGATCAGTACCTCCGGCAATACTCTTATTGTTCTTACGACCGGATACTCCACCACTCGCGAGATCCAGTCGGCCACCTTCAGCTTCACGGCCGCGAACGGTGCGACGCTTGCTCAGAAGACCGTTATAGTACCTGCAGCTACGCTCTTCTCAGCTTGGTACACTACCGCCGGTTCCGCGCAGTACGGGAGCGCCTTCACGTACAGCCAACAATTCACACTCTCGGGGTCCCCTTCGTCGATAGCCAGCGTCAGCGTGACTCTGACGAACGCGGTCGGGACCTCTTCCGGGGTAAGTTCACAATGACGGCTACCTTCAAGTTCCATAGGACCCGCTGCTTGCGAATCCAGGCGCTCGCTTTGATATCGGTGTTGTTATTGCCAACCTTCGTGTTAGCCGAAGACGAACTTCCAGCGGCGCCTGCTCCCAAGTCGGCGCTCCGGGAAACCATTGCCTCAATGAACGTGGCTCCGTCGAAGCTCGCGGAGGGACCTGCACAGGCCGTGGCTTCCACCGGGCCGCCGGCCCCCGCCTTGAAGATCGTCATTCTCGAAGGCGAAGACGTTTCCAACAACATCAAACAGCGTACGGCCCGCGAGCCAATCATCCAGGTCGAAGACGAAAACCACAAACCGGTCGCCGGCGCGGTCGTTCTCTTCAGTATCGATAGCCAGGGCGGTAATGCCGGAGCCAGCTTTCTTGGCGGTGCAAAGACCTTTTCCGGTCAGACCGATGCCAACGGACAGATCGTTGCCAGAGGTTACCGTCCCAATACCCATACCGGCCAATTTCATATCAATGTCACCGCCAGTAAAGGTAATCTGACCAACCATACGACAATCTCACAGACTAACGTCATCGTTGCCGGTGCCGCTGGCGCGAGCAGCGCGGGCATCGCCGGCTTCTTGTCGACTCACATCATTTTGGTCTCTCTTGTGGCAGCCGGGGCGGTGGTAGGCGGCGTCGTCGCCGGAGCGATTGTCACTGGTACCAGCGCCCCGACCATTATCACCACCGGCCCCGGTACTGTCGGTGCTCCGCAGCTCTTCCGAGCCGTTCACGTCGGCGTTCCCAAGTAGTGGGAGGGAAAAATTTGGAAATGTTTTTGTTAAGGGAGTCGCCTACAAGAAGGACTCCGAACAGAATTGCCGCAAGGCAGCCGACGAGTTTCAGCAGGCTTTGCAACTCGATCCCAAGTACAGCCAGCGGCGCTCACATCCGTGGATGCGGTCATTGAGAACGAAAGAGATCGGTCATCTCGGTACGAGAAGGCTTGATCGAGCTCTGGTCCGACACCAGTATCATCACGGGGTGATGAGTGGCGCGCAGGGATTGCACTGCCTGGTAGCGAAGCAAGCCAACGCGATTAAGACGCGAGGCACTAACGTATAATGGCCACCCGGTGCAAAATGAGAAGCAACAAATAGTTGAGCTACAGACTATATTGGGCAGCAAATATGAAGTGCTGTGCCACATAGGCGGTGGCGGCATGGCCCAGGTTTTCCTCGCGAGACACAGTGGACACGGGGGGGCCTTTGCGGTCAAAGTCCTGGCCGAATATCTCGCCCAGGATCCGCAGGTTGTCGCTCGTTTTGAGCAGGAGGCGCGCACCGCCGCGTCTCTCTCAGGCCATCCGAACATTGTTCCTATCTTTGACATCGGGTCCGGAAACGGTCTGCATTACCTCATCATGCAATTCATTTCCGGTGAAAACCTGTCGAGCTATCTTTCCGAGCACGGGAAGCTTGCGCCAGCGGATGCCCTCAACGTGGTCGCCCAGACCGCCACAGGCCTGGTCTGGTCTGAATCCAAACACATCGTGCACCGCGACCTGAAGCCCGCCAATATCCTACTCGACAAGACCGGGCACATCGTAATCCTCGACTTCGGCATCTCCAAGATTGCCGATGTCGCAACCGGCCTCACCCGTCCCGGAGAAAGCCTAGGAACGCCGTACTATATGAGTCCCGAACAGATCCGCGGCGAACCCTGCGATCTGCGTAGCGATCTTTATTCTCTGGGGATTGTTCTCTTCGAGCTGCTCGCCGGCCGCCGCCCTTTTGACGCTGATTCCATAGTAGCGATCCAAATGGCGCACCTCGCCGCGCCTGTCCCCCTCCTTCGGGCAGCTGATCCGTCTCTGCCCGAAGCCTGCGAGGTGTTTGTGCAGAAGTTGCTGCAAAAGCGGCGTGAAGACCGCTATCAGGGCCCCCAGGAATTGCTCGACGAACTACAGAAGTTCGGTGCGACTTCAGGTCCAGGGAAGCTTCGCCCCAAAGTTAATGCAGCTTTGGAAGCGGTACTGGTGGAGCCTGTCAGCACGATTTCTGCAACTGCCGTGATCTGCCCACCCCCATCCGTGACGACACATCCTATACCGAAGGCAACCCGGTCTGTGTCCGCTGCGCCGATATTCCTTGACATGCCGCGGCCGCAGTTCGCCACGATACCTCCTCCAGCTCCGACGGCTCCTCCAGCTCCTCCACTTCCAATTCCGAAAGCGCGCGACAAGCGGAGATTCCTCTGGATAGCAAGTGGGGTCTTCGCGGCGATTGTTGTGGTCGCAGTTCTGTTTCTGTCTTTGGTGCCGGCGCTGCCCGCGCCTGAGCTGAACGATGCGTACGGACGAATGCTGCTGGTTCCGGCTGGGGATTTCATCTACGGAGAAAACTCTCCGGATTCGCCCCGGCCCCGTCAGACCTTATCGCTAAGGGGTTTCTACGTGGACGAGATGGAAGTCTCCAACAAAGAGTACAAGCAATTCGTAGACGCGACTGGACACACTGCGCCAAAGTCGGCCGATTTTACCACCGCTCCCGACAACCCCGTGGCTGGCGTGACCTATGAAGACGCGCGGGCCTTTGCCGCGTGGGCGGGAAAACGCCTGCCCACAGAAGAGGAGTGGGAAAAGGCCGCGCGCGGCGTCGATGGACGGCGCTATCCGTGGGGTCAGGAGCCTTGGACCAGCGGCGTTCCTGCTAGCTTGAAGCCAGTGAATTCATTTCCCGATCGCAAAAGCCCTAACGGAGCGCTTAACATGGCCGGTAATGTCTTTGAATGGACGGCGTCCACCTTTCCAGCTGGAGAAACAGAATTTACGGATATGCGTACCGTACTGGGGACGGTCAGATTCTCGAGAATCTGGCACACGATCAAGGGGGGCAGCTTTTCTCCGCACGGTGATGTATTCTTTCTATGTTTCATGCGGAGAGGCTTTCCTTCCGACCAACAGTCGCCGGTCATCGGATTTCGTTGTGTGCGCGACCTTCCCACCCCCAGGCTTTTCTCCCGCCTGAAAGCGCTATTCTCAAGGTGACGTGCTATGCGAATTTCAGTCTTGGTCGGCATTCTTTTTGTCTGCAACGGAGGGTTGGGCCAGCAGCAGACGTTGCCGCCCGATATCGGCGCCCGCGATGTCTTCTGGTCGGCAAGCGATCTGGTGAGTGTGTCGCCCAATCCCGGGACTACTACGTCCAAGCCAGCCAAGCCGCCGGACTCGAAACCCAAAAAGGAGGAAACATCCACCCGTCCTGCGCCATCAGCGAAGCGTCAGATCGATCCCAAAAAGGTCGTTGCCAACGGCTACGGTGCGCAGCCGCACCTGGTTAGCCTCACCGACGTTCGTCTCGGACTCCGCTACACTTTGCTTCAAAGAGATCCCAGCGGGCGATACGTTGAAGTCCTGCCGTCCACAGTCTTTCACAGCGGCGATCACGTAAAGCTTAGTGTGATGGCTAACCGCTCTGGATATCTCTACATCATTCAGCAAGGCTCGAGCGGCAATTGGTCGCCCATCTTTCCCAGCCAGGACGCCACCAAAGACTCGAACTACATTGATGCCGGCCAGGTTTATGAGATACCCAATGACGGAGCATTCGAGCTGAACAAGCAGTCTGGCAAAGAGCGTCTGTTTATCCTTCTGAGCGTGAACCCGATAAACGATCTTGACGGCGCGATCTTTGGCCTGCAGGAGAAGAAGCCCGAGCCAACCGCTGTCCCAACCTCCTCTCTTGAAACGTCGGAGGCCGCTAACCGTATCACTGACCAATTAGTAGAGCAGCTCGCCAGCCGTGATCTGGTTGCCGTGCAGGAGCAGGTCAACAGCTCCGCCAACAACAGCAACCAGCACAGCGAAAAGGCCGTTTACGTCGTCAACTCGCTCTCCGCAGAATCCAACGGATCGCGTGTCGTCGCAAAGCTCGTGCTCGATCATGAATGACGGCCGCCAGAATGCAGTTTCACGCACAAGTAGACACTTCATCTGTGTCATCCTGTTAACTCTTTGCATTTTGTCAAGCTCGTCATTCTTCAGCGTTCTCTTCGCGCAGAGTCTACACACGCAGATCACTGTCGAGCGCCAGGTCAAGGGAGGCGTGCAGGTTACCAGCCCGCAACGCGTCTTCCATTCCGGAGACCTGGTGCGTTTCCGCTTTAAGTCATCCTTCGATGGATATCTCTATGTCATGGATCAGAGCACTTCGGGCAAATACCTGTTGCTCTTTCCGGCCAAAGATGGTCCGGATGCCAACCGCATTGAGCGCGACCAGGAATATCTCATTCCCGCAACCCGTGGCACGTGGTTTCGGGTCGACAATCCGCCTGGGTATGAGACCATCTACTTTGTGATTAGCCCGGTGCGGCTTGAAAGATCCGCCCCGTCCAATCCGCCACAGGATGGTGTCCAGCCGCTGCCCGCCGCTCCCCCGCCACCCACCGCGCCCGCCGAGTTGCTTCCACGATGCGACGACGCAGTCTTCCGCGCACGCGGCGAATGCATTGACATACTGGCCGGTCCACGCGCGGTTGGCAAGGATGACGCTGTTCCCTCGCAGTTACCCGTCATTCCCGCTATGAGTCCGCGCGATATAACGGTCATTAACAAGCATGACAGCACCGTTGTCGCGCCAGCCAACGGCGCGGATGGTCCCCTGATCTATCAGTTTCGGCTGGCACACAGGTAGGCTCATATGCGCGGGATCTCTCTTCTTGCCATCGGCTTTGGATTTGTCTCAACCCTCTGCGCGCAGAACCCTCCGCAGCCTCAAACTGAGCAACAGCGCGATCTGACCACCGTCAAAGAAAGCCCAGCTGCGACCAATCCCGCACCGACCAGGACGGGTGCGCCACCCGTCATTCCGCATAGCTACGCGCTGGTGGTTGGAATCGCTCGCTATGCGCACCTTCCCGCGAAGGCCCAACTCCAGTTCGCCGACCGTGACGCCGAGGACATCTACACCACGCTTATCAGTGCCCAAGGCGGAAATTTTCCTGCTGAGAATGTCCACAAGCTCATCAACGAAGAAGCCTCTCTCGCCAATCTACGGCACGAACTGGAGCAATGGCTGCCTTCCGTTACCACTCCAGAGGACCGAGTGCTCGTTTACTTTGCAGGTCACGGCTTCATCGCTGGCGGCAAAGCCTATCTGGCGCCCAACGACGTTGATGTTTCGCACCTCTCCGGCACCGCATACCCAATGGAGGACTTAGGCAAAGCCATTGGCACGCAGATTCACGGGAAATGGAAGGTCCTCATCACTGACGCCTGTCACAGTGGCGCGATTACCCCCGAAGACGACACCGCTCAGGTGAACCACAGCCTTCTTGACTTAAACACTTCAACCTTTTCACTCACTGCCAGTCGCGACCGCGAGCAGAGCTTCGAGAGTCCGCAGTGGGGCGGTGGCCACGGCATCTTCACCTACTATGTCATCCATGGATTGCAGGGCGAAGCTGACTCCTCTGGAGATGGGATCGTTACTGCTGATGAACTAGCCGACTATGTCCGCACAAACGTTCGCCTGGCCACCAAAACGCTCCAGAACCCGACCTCAGATCGTGGCAGCTTCGACCCTAACATGGTTCTGGCCTACAACCCTCCTCGATCGGCAAAGTGCGCCGGACCGAATTGCCCCGGCGCACCGCGCGATGGCACGCTCATCTTTCAGACGAACATGGACGGAGTCGAGGTCTGGCTTGACGGCAAGAGCCTGGGAGTCATCGACAAGACGAAGCCACAGCGCTTTCCTGGCATCGCGCCAGGACCGCACACCATTAAGGGCGTCCATCTTGGATATGAGCCTGATGGCCCGCGCGAAGAGCAGGTTTATCCGGGGCAAGAAACGACCGTCAACGTTCGCATTATAATTGCCAGGCAGAGGAACCACGCCGCTGAAGAGCCATTCGACAAAGGACTGGAGTTCTACACGCGCGGCGGTGCCGACAACTACAAGAAGGCCGCCGTCGAATTCCAGAAGGCGCTGCAGATCGATTCTAAGTACAGCAAAGCGGCCCTCTATCTGGGCCGTACCTATCAAGCGCTCTACGATCCTGAACAGGCGGAGACATACCTTAAAAACGCCATCGACATCGATAATGATTACTCCGAGGCTCGCCTCAGCTACGCTGCCGCACTCCTCGACACTGGTGGATACGATGAAGCCATCCGCCAGACTAATGCCGTTATTCAGCGTGATCCCAACAACGGCATGGCCTGGTACCTCGAATCTCAGGCCTTTGTCCGCAAGGGCAGCTACGACCAGGCAATTGACGCCGGCCAGCGTGCCGTGAAGTTTACGCCCGCCAATGCCGAAGCCCATCTGTGGCTTGGCGAGGCGCAGCGGATGGCCAAGCAATGCCCGGCTGCGCTTCCGGAATATAACCAATATCTATCACTGAGCAACTTCAACAGCGGAGCAGGTGGCCAGCTTAACTATTATCTGCTTGGCAGCCTTTTTGGGTTCGGCGTTAAGAAGCGCGCCGCACAGCAGGATATCTGGCGCGATCTGCGGGCTCAGGCCAATGTAGGCATTTGCGATTGCCAGTGGGTGCAAAAGCAATTCCAGGCTGCCGCGGAATCCTGCCAGAAGGCCCTTACGTATGTCCGTGACGAGCCCTATGCCAACTACCGCCTTGGCATCGTCTACGCCGAAGAGTACAACGGCAACGGCAACACCGAGCTGCTCAAAGAAGCCCGCCTACACTTCAGCACCGTAGTTGCTCTCATCCCCGATACCGACGAAGCTCAGCGTTCGCGGAAGTATATCGCCAACATCGACGCCGTGCTGCTGCACTGAGGGTGATCGCTGCCACACAACGTAGGCAATGTGGAGGGCGCTAAGACTGCCGGCGGCCCATACCTGCCTCGCCCGCCTCGGCGAAGCTGGTAGTCGACGCATTTGCAATCATGAAGTTGGCAGGTTACTCCAGCGCGCATCATCGACTGTCGAGAAAATTGCCTTTTGGCTGGCTTAGCCCGTGATCGCACCTAGTAGAAGATTCGGGCTGTAAGCCATACTGTCGCTAAGGTCAAGGTGGGCATCGGGCCGGTCATTCCATGATGACTATCATGCATCGCTCGCAATCTCGCCGACGAACGCGCCAACTTCACCGTTTGCAGCCAGTGCGCGTGTCAAAGCCGCGCAACGGGTTCTCAACGAGTGAGTTACCCTGTCTCGACCATAACCAAGTCGAAAGAACTCGATTTGGCGATTCGAGTCTCACTACTGGGTCGCCCCAACTTTGCGCACCAACGCGGGCAACATGGGCGTTGGATGTTAAATCGAGCCGACGGATGCCCCGAAGAGAGGCGAATTCAAGTGCGGCTTACTGCCAGCAGTTTCTGCCATCCGGCTTTGCTCATCTTTAGCCGCTGGCCGTTCGTCAAAACTACAGATCCCTCGCTTTGCCCTTCGCGAATAATCTCCTGGATATGTTCCACGTTGACGATGACGGAGCGATGGATGCGTACGAATTGCTGCGGATTTAGAACGCTCGCCAACTGCTTGATCGTCTCTCGCAGCATGAGATTCTTTGTGCCAACGTGCAAGCAGGAGTAGTAATCCGCCGCCTCGATCCATTCGACGTCGTCCACATTGACGAAGATATCTTTTGTGCCGTTGTGGACGAGAAACCGCCTCGGGTGCTCCTTCGTAAGGCCGCCGCCATTCTCCAAGCTGGCCAGCAGAGATTTCAGTTGCTCCTGTGTGAGGAGGGCTGCTTGTGAAGCGATCCGTTCTTTGACATGGGCGAGTGTCGCGCGCAGCCGCTCGGGCTCAACCGGTTTGGTGAGATAGTCGAGCGCCTTAACCTCGAATGCCTGCACCGCATATTGATTGTGCGCCGTCACGAACACGGTAACCGGCATGCGTACCGGACCTAATTGTTCGATTACCTCGAAACCTCCTCCCGCAGGCATTTGAATGTCTAGAAAGAGCACGTCGATTCGCTTTTCTCTGAGCGCGGCAATAACTTCACGCCCGTTGCGGCATTCTCCGGCAATTTCAATTTCATCGTCGGTCGACAAAAGAAATCTAAGCCGCTCACGTGCGAGCGGCTCATCATCGGCAATGAGCGTCTTCAACCTCACCGGAAGCCATGCTCATAGGGGATGGCGATCTGGACTTCAAATCCGCCGGCTTTGAGGGGCTGTGCGTTCATCACGTACTTGTCCTCATAGAAGTGGGCGAGCCGCTCTCGAATATTTCTTAGTCCTATGCCGTGTCCATTCTGCGAATTCCCGCTGAGGCCGGGCCCCGAGTCGCGCACACGCAGGTGCAAAGTCGTTCCTTCGCGCCTCACAGATGTCTCTACCGATCCCTCGTTTTCGCAATTTGCGATGCCGTGCCGAATCGCATTCTCCACAATCGGCTGCAGCAGAAAGCATGGGACGAGTCCGTCAAGAGCACCCGGATCCACCTTGATCTCAACACGCAGCCGGTCGGCAAATCGGACTTGTTCAATCGCGAGATAGTTCTCAATGATCTCCAGTTCCTGAGACAGAGGGACCTTCTCCGGCGTTGTTCTCGACAGCGTGCTCCTCAGAATGGCGTTGAGATGAAAAAGCATTTCCGCAGCCTCTTTGGTCCTCTCAAGTTCAACCAGCGTCGTGATCGCATTCAGAGTATTGAAGAGAAAATGCGGCTCCATCTGCATCTGCAGCGCCCGGAGATGCGCAGTAGATAACTCCTTTTGCAGTTCAAGAGACTTCAATGCGTCACGCTGCACCCGAATCCGAAACTGAATGACACCCGTGATCCCAAACACGAAGCCGTAAAGAAGAATCTCGATGCCCAGCCGATTGATACTGAGCCCGCCCGTCCAAACCTCGAAAGCCGTTGCGTGAAGCCGCCATGCCGCATCGGTGAAACCAAGGCTTCCCAGCAACAGAAGATGAACTATGCCAAGAGCGGATCCGATCGATAGGTGAACGAGAACTCCCATGAGCGAAAAGCTCGATACAAACGGCAACCTGCGTCCGATCATCCACATGGCGCTGGCTACGCAGGCCCACCATAGCCAGAACGCCGCACCATATATCAAGGACGGAGGATAGGTGATCGAATGGCATTCGCTCGCCGTGGCCAGAGCCAGAACTATGGCAACGGTGAAGATCGCGGCATAGCCATTGACGCGAAGGCCCGGACCCTTAGCTGCAGGCGCGGTTTCTTGTGCCGTTGCGGGCACTCCCGGCGGATATTCAGGAGCGGTCACAAACGCATTCATACGCGTCCTCTCTTATTGCCATTCATACTCGCCCTTGTCGCATGAGATTCAATCCCAACGGTCTTGACGAAGTACTTTTCACTTAAGCCCTATAACATTTACGATAAATCACCGCGCCGGATCGGCACGAATGTCCATTCCTCTCAGAATCCGGACAGTTCGACACGCTTTTCTACCTCTTTGCAGCGAACGCCTCTATTTATGCAGGGAATGACGTTCACCTCAACCTATCCTGCCTTCAGGCTGGCGGGTGGGGCGCCTCCAGCAAAATCGCCCACATTACTCCCCGCGAAAATCCAATTGTTCCCTGCAATTCCCATATCTCCGACTGCATAGCGATAGCTCTCTATTATTCAGCCCCATATGCTGGAGACGAGGTATTGCGACCTTGAAGTGGGATTACAACTGGCCTTGCTTGAACCCTGACCTGCCTGCCGCTGATGTCTTGCACTCGCGTCTCTGCCAAAGGGGACCCCGCAGCGGCAGACCTCATCCCGGTCCGGGTCGACCGCGCGGTCTCCCAGGACGTGCCCCTGGAGATTTCAGCCGTTGGAAACGTCCAGGCGATCAACAGCGTCGAGGTGAAATCGCGCATTGCCGGGCAGATCGAGCGCGTCAACTTCACCGAGGGGCAGAGCGTAGCTAAAGGCCAGTTGCTCTTCACCATTGACCGGCAGCTTCTCGAACGTCAAGAAGTGGAGCAGCAGGCTGAACTGGAGCGCGACATGGCCATCGAGCAACAGGCGCGCGCGGTTGTGGCCCGAGACGCTGCGTCGCAAAAGCAGAGCGAGTCAGAGGCAGAGATCGCGCGGAAACTCGGCGCGCTTGGTGTCATTTCCGGGCAACGCATGAATCAGCTTGTCACCACCAGTGACACGGCCAGCGCCTCTCTTCATTCCGATCAGGCTGCGGTCGAAGCTGCTGTAGGCGCCACCAAGGCAGACCGCGCCCGTATCGCCCAGACGCAGTTGCAGCTCAGCTTCACGAATATCGTTGCTCCCATCCCCGGGCGCGCCGGAGCAGTGATGGTAAACGCCGGCAACATGGTAAGGGATAACGACACGACGCTCGTCACACTGCTGCAACTGGCTCCCATCCAGGTCACCTTCGGAATTCCCGAGCAGAGTCTACCCGAAGTGCGGCGGCTCAATACCGGCGGAAACCTCATCGTTGAAGTCAGCAACGGCAACGGGCCAACATTTCCGGGCCAGCTCGTCTTCATCGACAACACCGTCGACGCCACGACTGGCACGATCCGCCTCAAAGCAGTCTTCCCAAATACCGACAGCGCCCTCTGGCCGGGCGAATTCCTCAACATCCGCCTGCGCCTGCAGGTGGAGAAGGCAAGAACGCTGGTTCCGGAATCGGCGATTCAGAATGGTCTCAATGGAAAATATGTGTGGCTCGTCAGGTCAGGCATCGTAAGCGTTGCCCCGGTGACGGTGCAGCGATCGTATCAGGCACCCAGCGGCCCCGCACAGGCAGTCATCGGCAGCGGCATCAGTCCGGGAGACACCGTCGTCACCAAAGGACAGCTCCGGCTCACACCTGGCGCGCGCATTTCCCTGCTCGATACGCCACGCTCTACTCAATGACGCGCTCGCTCCGGCCGCATAAGGTTGACCATGCAATTGACTGACTTCTTCATTCGCCGCGCCACCACGACCACGCTGCTTATCTCGGCGATCGCAGGTTTTGGTGTTCTGAGCTACTTCTCTCTGCCCGTCAGCAATCTCCCGGAGGTCGAGTATCCAACCATTCAGGTGCGCGCAGCGCTGCCCGGAGCAAACCCCGACGCTATGGCATCGACGGTCGCCACACCACTTGAGAGCGAGTTCTCGACAATTCCCGGCATCGAACACATGACGTCTTCCAGCTCCGTTGGAGAGACGAACATCACGCTCCAGTTCAACCTGAGCCGCAGCGTGGACGCAGCTGCACAGGATGTTCAGGCCGCGATCTCGCACGCCGCCGGCGCCTTGCCCGCGACATGCCATCGCCGCCCTCCTACTCTAAGGTGAATCCTGCACAAGAACCGATTATCTGGATCGAAATGTCCTCAACGACGATCGCGTATGAGGACTTCGCGAAATACGCCAATCAGGTCTTCGCGAAGCTCATCTCCATGGTGAACGGTGTCTCGCAGGTACAGGTCTACGGCCCGGAAGATCCCGCCATCCGCGTTCAGGCCGATCCAGCGAGGCTGGCTGCATACGGCCTCGATCTCGAGCAGATACGCACGGCGCTTAGCAGCAACAGCGCCAACCTCCCCACGGGAACAATGTATGGCGACGCACGGGATTATTCGCTTCAGGCCAATAGCCAACTCATGTCTGCCGACCAGTTTTCGCAGCTGGTCGTTGCGTATCGAGATGGCGTGCCGCTGCGCCTGAATCAGGTTGCGGCCGTCTTCAACAGCTCAACCAATAACAAGCGCACCTTCTGGATCAACGGTCGCCGCAGCATTATTCTTGCCGTCAGGAAACAGCCCGGCGCGAATACGGTGGAGGTTGCCGATCAGGTCAAGGCAGTCGTCCAATCCCTGCGCGAAACGATGCCCCCTGGCGTTTCATTCGGCAAATTAGCCGATAACGCCGACACGGTCCGTGATTCCATCGCCGAAGTCAATCGAACTCTTATTCTGACCATCGGCCTGGTGGTGATGGTTATCTTCATCTTTCTTGGCACGGCATCTTCGACCATCGTCGCAAGCGCCACAATTCCTGTCTCCATCCTCGGATTGTTCATCGTAATGCGACTGCTCAACTATTCGGTGGACATGTTCTCGATGATGGCTATAACGCTCTCGGTCGGTTTTATCGTCGACGACGCTATCGTGATGATCGAAAACATTGTGCGCCACCGCGAGATTGGCAAGGCGCGGCTGCAGGCCGCGATCTACGGCGCCCGCGAGGTGGGCTTCACAATCATCTCGATGACTATTTCGCTGGTGGCCGTCTTTGTCCCGATCGTTTTTCTCAACGGAATACTCGGACGCCTGCTTCGCGAATTCGCAATCACCATATCGGTATCGATACTGCTCTCGGGCCTGACCGCCTTGACGCTCACCCCAATGCTTTGCAGTCGCTTTCTAACCTCGCGAGAACAGGCCGATAACTGGTTCCACAGGCGTACGGAAAAACTCTATGCCGCGATGGAGAATGGCTACAGGCGCTCACTGGATGCGGTATTGCGGCACAGGAGGGCCACTATCGCTGTCAGCATCGCTATGACCGTGCTGACCGTTTACCTCTTTGTCGTCATGCCGAAAAGCTTCATGCCTGCTGTGGACGTTCCCTATTTTTCCGGCCATCTGGAAGCCTCGCAGGACAACTCCTTCGATCGCATGGTTAGCTACGGCGAGCAGGTGAATAAGGTCCTTGCGACCACGCCATGGATGGAGAGCAATCTGTCCGGCGTCGAGTCTCAGAATTCAGGTTGGTTCTGGGTCAATCTAGTCCAGGATAGACGGCGCCCGAATGTAAAAATCATCATCGCCGATTTGCAGAAGAAGCTGAATCGCATTCCGGGCCTGAATGTCTATCTGCGTCAGGGAGACTTCGTGAGCCTGGGTCAGAACGAAGGCCGTTCGCAGTACTCTGCGTCGCTCGAAGGCCCAGATGCGGAGGAGTTGTATCGATGGGCGCCCAAGCTGAAAGAAAAGCTGCAATCGCTGCCTGAATTGGCCAATGTCTCTTCAGACCTGCAGATGAGTGCTCCGAGAGTCAACGTCGATATACGGCGGGACTTGGCCATGTCACTGAATGTCGGTCCCGAGATGATCGCCAACACTCTTTATGACGCGTACGGAAACCGCCGAGCCAACACGATCATGGTGGCGTCCCAGCGATATGACGTTGTCCTTGAGGTCTCGCCACAGTACCAGCATGATCCGGCTACCCTGGGAGACCTATATATAAGGTCGAACACAGGGCGGCTCGTTCCGCTCTCCGCGGTCACCACGCTCACCCAGACCGTAGCTCCGCTGACCGCTAACCACGTAGGTCAATTTCCTGCTGTGACATTTGAGTTCGACCTCAAGCCCGGAATCTCACTTGACGCGGCGACAAGAATTGTCCGCCAGGCAGCGGAAGAGATCGGGATGCCGGCAACGTTGACTTTCGCCCTCCAGGGAACGGCCGCTCAGTTTCAGAGCTCGCTCAAAGGCCTGGGACTTCTGCTCGTCATTGCCGTCATGGTGATCTATCTCGTTCTGGGAGTTCTCTACGAGAGCTTCATTCATCCCATCACCATCCTCTCCGGCCTGCCACCAGCCGCAGTAGGAGCGCTCCTGACTTTGCTGCTCTTCGGTGAAGATCTCAACCTCTATTCCTTCCTTGGCGTGATCCTGCTGATCGGCATTGTGAAGAAAAACGCCATCATGATTGTTGACCTCGCCCTCGAAGCCGAGCGCAGGACAATCTAAGCCCGGAAGATGCGATCTACCGGGGCTGTCTCCAGCGCTTTCGCCCGATCATGATGACCACTATGGCCACACTCCTGGGAGCCCTTCCGATCGCATTCGGCGGAGGTGTAGGTGGTGAAGCTCGCCGTCCGCTGGGAATCGCAGTCGTTGGAGGCCTGCTTCTCTCTCAATCCCTGACCCTTTACGTCACACCTGTGATTTACCTCTATCTCCATCCCTTCCAACGGAAGCGCACACCTGAGCTCCAGGAGATGATGATGTCGCTCGAAAAAGACGCCCTGATGACCGATTCGTGAGAGCTTATCTCCACCTGAAGAAGCCGGTGGGATACTGGGATCGATTCGCCAGCTAATCTGTGAATACATCGACCTTTACTGGTCTGACGCTATGGAGCCTTCATTGAGTTTGTGGCTTAGACGCTCATTCGCCGCAGCTAGTCCTCAGTTAGTGCATAATCTCCGAGTCACTCAGCGAGCCCAAATCTGTAATTTCTGGCGTATCACGTCAATGGGATAACTTCGGTCCATTTCGCCCATTTCAATCAAGCGCCCAAGGCCGCCTGCTCCTTCTGTAATGGGACGATCCCTACGACCTATAGTCGGATCTTTTTTCCATTTTTTCAAAGGAGCTCCACTCGATGTTCAGGTCAATTATTCTTTCGTTCTGATGCATTGCCTGCAGGTGCTCAAAACTGATTTCGGCTTCCTTCGACGCTTGTGCCGCGTCTTGCCGTTCGCCACGGCCACTTCGATCTGCCGCAGAGACTCACGACCTGCTCAGGCTGGCACTTCTTACCCGTCCCATACGCTCTCCTTGTTCAATGTCTCTCTCATCTCTCGGCACAGATCAAGCAGGGGACTCCAGCGGACAACCACAAAGAGGTAGCCCGTGCGTCTCAACTCATGTCACAGCCTCCTTTGTCAATCCCGACGCTCCACTGATACCGTACGTCCGATGAAACTTAATCGCTCACTGTTGCGCTTATCCTCGCCCATGATTGCTGCCCTTCTTTTCGGCGTAACCGCTGTCGGTGCCGCCCCCGCTCAGAGCCCCGCGCAGACCTCCGCTAAGCGAATATGCAGGCGGCGGTCTCGACGACCTGAACAGTATCGCCGTTGACTCAATGAGTGGTAAATCGCCAAAGCGCTCATCGACCGCAGATAGGGAACGATATGTCGGCATCGCGACTGGAATCAACTGTCGCGCAGCCAGGGGGAATCAGCGTCGCCATGCGCGTTTAACAGGATTCATTTTGACGCGATAGGATCAACCTGCGCACACCGTGCGACTGTCAGGCGTGGGTAATTATCTCCTATATGTATAGTTGACACGTTTAGCGCTGGCGAGATAGTCTCCTATGCGTATAGGAGATTGCGTCGATGGCTAAAGCGGCAAGAGTCCTGACTCCCCTGGAGCGACGAATCATGCGCGTCCTCTGGGATGAGGGTCGGGGAAATGTTCAGAAGGTTCTGCAAGGCTTGGCGGGGGAGCCTCAACTTGCCTATACGACGGTTCAGACCACGCTGAACGTTCTGCACCGCAAATGCAAAGTGAAGAGGAAGCTCGTTGGGCGCGCGTTCGAATACAGCGCCGCCGTTTCTCAAGAAGCAGCTGATTCGCACGCCATCAAAGATGTCCTGCACAAAGTTTTTTGAGGCTCAGTGGATGACTTGCTCCTCTCTTTAGTGCGGAGCAGGCACCTCGACTCTCGAAAGCTTGCCGAACTGCAGGCAAAACTGGAGACCGTTGGGGATGAAGAGGAGGAGGCATAATGACTACGATTCGGGAAGTCCCATTCGACTTGGTGTTCAATGCGTTCCTGCAGATTGGATTCTTTGCCGTCGTTGCGGCAGTCTTCTCATCATTCGTTGCGAAAGCCAAAGCAAAGTATCAACATTCTTTCTATCTTGGCGTGCTGATCCTGTGTCTGGCTGTACCAGTGATCAATACTCTCTGGTCCACGCATCGATCTGTGATCGCAGAGAAATCTCCGCAGGACGCGGTACACCGGACAGGATCTTCTGATCATTACTTCTGGATATGGGAGGGGCGTGCCAAAGCGTACGATCCGCCCGAGCTCGGGGCAGGAGCCGAAAGTGTGATCGTTGTCATCTGGGGAGCGCTTGTTGTCAATCAGCTCATCCACTTTGGCCGCGGTCTCCGCCGAGTGCATCGACTGCGGAGAGACGCTTGGCCGCTTTCTCCTGCCGAAATCAGAATGGCTCGCTCGACGGTTGCCTCGCATCCGGTCGCCCTCCTCAAATCCACAGACATTGAGGAGCCGGTGACTGTCGGTGTATTTCATCCCGCAATCGTACTGCCCAGCAAATTGCTACCTGCTCTTGGACAACACGAACTCTCGGCTGTATTTGCGCACGAATACGCTCACATTCGTCGAAGAGATTTCTTGGTCCACATCTTATGTGAAGTTGTCTCCTTGCCTGTGGCCTGGCACCCCGGCATTTGGTACCTGAAGTCGAAGATTTCGCAGACTCGTGAGCTTGCCTGCGATGAACACGCCGCCGTTCAACTCGGAAAACGACGTCTATATGCCCGCACACTCCTACGCCTGGCCTCACTGTGTATGCATGCTCCCCATGGGAACGCAGTGGGGCTGGGTATTTTCGATGGTGACAACCTGGAGGATCGAATCATGATGTTAACCAAGAAGAGAAGTCCGCTATCAAGCGCCGATCTGATTGGATTGGTATTGGCAATCAGCATGACATTTGGCTCGGGCGCGGTGCTCGCGCGCGCAACGAGCCTGCAGGCAGCTTCGGGATCCTCAGATGCCGCGCCGGCATTCGCCGGAACGTGGCACTGGATGTTTCAAGGAAAGAGTTTCGCCACAATGACTCTGGCTCGGAGCGGATCCGGCTATACGGGATCCGTTACCGAATCTCGTATCGCGCTAAATGACGCTGGGGAATTGAGCAAGGCGGATCCCTCCGACAACACCACGCCACAGCAGATCAAGGCAACTCTGGAAGGTTCCGCACTACACGTCAAAGTCATGGATGGTTTTGAATTCACTGTGACCCTGATGGACGACACACATGCCGAAATCCATCCTATGGGTGCCCCAACGAACATGAAGCCAATACAGGCCGAGAAGGTTTACTGAGCGTTTCCTTGACGCGGTGGAGTGAGTTGTTATCAGGATGGTCGCTATCGAGGAGTTCGGTAGCGGCCATCCGACTGCCCGCTTCAGCGTGCCGATAGACAATCCGCTCATCGCTTGGCACATCGGTACCGATATGTCGGCTAGGCTCCAGTAATTCGGAAATGGCTTATCGCAGAAGGCTGCAGGTGTTTCCGTACTAATCGGCCTTTCGGCCCACAAATTATTCTCAATGAGTGCTAAGCCCTGAAGTCGCCAATAGAGGATTACTGTTTTTGCCTGCCGTTCGCACCGGGGCCTCATCAAAGCCACACCGAATGGTCTGACTCGACATTTAGGGCAATTGCGGAGAACTGAAAAAAAGCATTCTCGCAGTCCAATCTGCAATGCGCTAGAGGGCAGTCGTTTCAGTTCTGCTCGACGCTATATTCTATTCCCCGCCGTTTGAGATACATTGGTCGCCAGCGATATTGCTGCCTCCATGAATGCCCCGCTGAAAGACCTGCGTTACGCTTTTCGCGTCCTGAACGAAGCGCGCCCCTTCACGATGGCAGCACTCCTCTCTCTGGCTATCGGGATCGGCGCAAATACTGCGATATTCAGCATCGTAGACGGCCTTTTGCTTCATCCACTTCCATACGCCAATCCGGAACGGCTGGTTATTCTCTGGAACAGCTCTCCCGGCCTCAACATCACCGAAGACTGGTTCTCCACCGCGCAATACTTCGACATCAAGAACGGTCATCACGGCTTCGAGAAAGTTGCGATCGCCATCGGCGGCAACTACAACCTCACCGGCTCAGGCGAGCCGGAGCGCGTTGGAACCATCCGGGTTTCGTCGAGTTTCCTCTCACTACTAGGACAACGCACAGCTCTCGGGCGAGTCTTCCTTCCCGATGAGGACACCCCAGGCCGCACTCCCACCGCTATCCTCAGCTACGGAACATGGGCCCGACGCTTCGGTTCCGATCCCCGGGTCCTGGGCAGAAAGATCGTTCTCAACGGCCTGCCGTATGAAGTCGTTGGCATCATGCCGCGCTCATTTTCCTTACCTCGTGAGGTCATGCCCACACTCGACGGCGCCGAGCAGGCGGAGATTCTGCTGCCGCTTCCGATGCCCCCCGACGCGGCGCAGAATCGCGACCATGAAGACTACAACATCATCGGCGAGCTCAAGCCAGGTGTCTCCGTACAGCAGGCACGGGCTGAAATGGACACTATCACCGCGCGCCTGCGGCACGAGTATCCGGAAGTCTATCCGCCCAACGGCGGCCTCACATTCCGCATCGTGCCGCTCCTTGAGCAGGTGGTCGGCAATGTCCGGCACACGCTGTACCTCCTGCTCGGGGCCGTTGGCTTTGTCCTTCTCATCGCATGTGTCAACCTGGCTAACCTACAGCTCTCGCGGGCCGTCGCACGGCAAAAAAAGGAAATGGCAGTGCGAAGTGCGCTAGGTGCATCTCGCCTGCGGATCGTTCGCCAGCTGTTGACTGAAAGCATGTTGCTCGCCTTCACAGGCGGGCACTGGGCATCGCCTTTGCCTTTCTTGCCTTGCGCTGCGTGCGGCTGCTTGGCCCACAGAGCGTACCAAGGCTAAGCAATGTTGGCATCGGCTTCACCGCCCTCGCCTTCACCTTCCTGACTTGTGTATTATCGGCAATGCTGTCTGGACTTGCGCCCGCACTGCGCGTCTCACGCATCGATGTACAGACCGTCCTCCAGAACACAATCCGCACGTCATCCGGCGTCAGCGCCGTCTGGGGACGAGGCAACTATCTTCGCCGCTCGCTCGTCATCGCCGAGATCGCCCTTTGCGTCATGCTTCTGATCGGCGCGGGCCTGCTCATTCACAGCTTTGTTCGTGTCCGCGACGTCAATCCCGGCTTCAATCCGCATAACGTCCTCACCCTAGAGCTCACCATGACCGGCGAGCGTTACAAGGACAAGACAGCCGTACTCGCCGCCTATCGCGAGCTGTGGATGCGCCTCGAAAGCCTGCCCAGCGTCACCTCCGCGGGCGCCGTCACCTCGCTGCCGCTGAGCCAAATGTTTGCCTGGGGGCCCGTCACAGTGGAGGGACGCGTACCCCCTCCGGGCGAGAAGTTCATCAATGCGGATGTCCGTATGGTTAGTGGGCATTATTTCCAGGCAATGGAAATACCACTGCGCGAGGGGCGCCTATTCCAGGACGATGACGCCGCCGGCAAACCTCTTGTTGCGATTGTCGATGATTACATGGCGCAGCAGCTCTGGCCTAACCAGGACCCGATTGGCAAGCGCCTGCAAATCGGAGGCATCAACGAGACAGACTCGCCTTGGATCGCCGTTGTCGGCGTCGTCGGAAGGGTCAAACAATACACCCTCGACTCGGAATCGGCGCATAGCCTATTACCTTCCTCAAACCCAATACGTCACGCGCGCCATGAATGTCGTTATGCGAGCTGGCAGCAATCCTGTCAGCCTGACCGGCGCGGTAAAGCAGCAGATTCGAGAAATTAATCCTGATCTGCCGCTCTACAACGTGAGTACCATGCAGGAGCGATTCGACAACTCGCTGGTTCGCCGTCGTTTTACCATGCTCGTCCTGGGAACATTTGCAGCCATCTCGCTTGGCCTCGCCGTCATCGGCATCTACGGGCTCATCGCCTATCTGGTTGGCCAAGGTAGCCGCGAAGTGGGCATCCGTCTAGCGCTCGGCGCTACCCCAGCGAACATCAAGGCGCTGATCGTGCGTGGCGGCATGACCCTGGCCTTTTGGGGAGTCAGCATCGGCATTGCGGGTGCACTCACAGTGAGCCGCGTGATGCGCTCGCTGCTCTTCGGTGTCGGAGCCAACGACCTCGAGACGTTTGCCGCTGTTCCATCGCTTCTGGCATCGATCGCTTTCATTGCCAGCTATATCCCGGCACGCCGCGCTTCTCGCATTGATCCCAGCATATCTTTGCGTTGCGAGTAATCAATGCCCGGCTTTTTCGAATCGGCCGCCCAACTGTTTGCGGATGTGGGATTCGAAGCCGCTACCATGCAGGCGATCGTAGACCGCAGTGGGTCGTCCATCGGCGCCCTGTACAACTACTTTTCCTGATACGCAGTCGGTAGCGGCCATTCTGCTCGCCAACTATCCGGAAAAGGTGCGAGCAAGCCTGGAATCGCTGATGGCAGTACAGTAAACCGACAACCTGAGTCAGCCACGCTATCTTTCGATGCTGATCTACGTATGAAGGTACAGTTCAGAGAATCTGCGCAGTTTTAAGCAGTTCCTCCAAGTAGGGGTCGGCCTTTTGCCTGGCGACGGAGGCGGTTTTTTGTCCGGCGACCGACGGCGCCGAACCGCTGCGCATTGCGTTCAGAAGGTTAACGCTCAGCGTTCGACTCTGAGGCAAATTCGGATGGAAGAGCGCAACCGCGGTGAAGGCGAGAGCGGCAGACCGGTTGTCCGCCGGACCACTGGTGCCTTGGACAGCCTGAGTGAGTGCGGGTTCGATGGTGGACGGCCCCGCAGCCGGAGCGTGTACCAACGCAATGTACATGAGGACGGCGCGATGATAGCCGGTAGCCTTGGAAAGAGTCTGTTGAACGGTCTTGGAGTCGAGATTGCCCGATTCACTCAGAGAACGAAACGCGATCGTCGAGGTGATTGCGTTAGCGTTTGCCATCAGGGCCTTCAAAGACATTTTGTCCACGGCCGAAGCCGGTTGCCGGGACAGGACCTTATTTTTTTTCAGAGCGTCGAATGCGGGTGAGACGTGGGCTTCCCAACCAGTGGGAAGAAGACTGACGGCATCGAACTGCGTCGCTCCCTCCACTTCAGGGTTGTGCTTGCAGAGGACGGTGCCTCCTTTCACGAATGGCCGGTAGATATCCTCCGGATCAAGCCTGCGTTTCTCATATTCCAGCGGCTTCGTCCACTTATAACGTCCGCGCTGCTTTCCCCGAGGAACGCCGATACGGGTAACCAGCACCCAGGAGCCTTCCTCGATCATGCCTGAAGAAAACGAACTGTCGGCAGCGGGCTTCCCGGTCGCAGCGTTGATCAGTTGTCCTGTTTTCGCGTCAAGCGCCGCTCCTACCAGGGTTTCCGAGCCGCTGTATGGGTCCGGGTTAAGTCGCACTACGGACCAAGACTGATTCCCCGCCGTCGCGGTGGGATCCAGATGCAGATTTCCCATGTCATAGACGGCACGCAAGTCGTGGAGGTGCTGTTCGGGAGGCGCTGCCAGAATATCTTTGTCGCTCATCGTCAGCCTCACTTAGTGAAGTTTGTCGTAGCCGCTCCAAACGCATTGTTGACCGTTGTCAGCGGAGCATTGTTTGACTGTATGCCGAGGGCAGGATCCGCCGAGGCCGCCGCGTCGGGATTGACGGTTGCGTGCTGAGGAGACGCGGAAGCACTATCAAGGTTGATGTCCCAGGTTGCTTCCCGCAGGGAGAAGGCCGTGTTGGTCGACGAATTGTAAACGACACAGAAGGTTCGGAAGTGCTGCACCCTCGTGGTGTTTACCCGGTTCGTCCAGGTCACAGTAGCTACCGTAGTGCCGGAGCCGTCCTGCACCGGGAGTTGGGTGGTGGGAGCAGGTGTATGGAAGGGGCTATCGTTGCTTTGCGCCGTTCCGGACCCGGAGCAGCCGGAGGGGGTGGTCAGCGCCGTAGCCGCGTTGTCATAGAGGGGTGCTGCCCCCGCCACTCCATCGTTCACCGGCTGCGTTACGGTGGAAGCGTAGGTAGTGACACTTCGCCTTGAAGTGGGAACGGTGATGGAGGTTCCCGCCGGCGCTGAGGCTAGCCAGCTGACCGTGGGCGTATCCCAGGTGACCTCGATGTCCTTGTTGCTGCTCTCCTGCATGATGGCCATGCGCAGGTTTGTCAATTGGGGTGTGGTGCAGTCGACACCAGCGGGTCGAATCCGCGCGCTTGAGGCGAAGGACACGGCAACCCCCGCTGGCGCGTACTGACCGGAGGCGTTGATACTGTAGTTCCCGCCCTGCGTGAGCTGCATACTTGCTGTGTCGAAGCTGACGACTGTAACTCCTTTGGTCGTAATTTCTGAACCGTTCGTCAAGGCTATGTGGATCACCGCATCGTTCATCGCAGCGCTTGCCGCGTTGCCTGAGATTTGGAATGCAGAGAAGGCGCCGGCGGCATCCAGGTTGAGGTTGACGGTTGTGTTGGCAGCATTGGGGAAGCGGAGTCGTCCGTCTGGATTTGACAGCACAACGGTTACGTTGCCAACAGAAGGCCCTTGGAGCCTCATTTGGCAGTTAATGTTGAATTGCTGGGCCGGATGAGTACTGTTCAACACCACAAGATCGTCGTTGGTCGCGGTAGTGTTGTTGATCTGTATGTCCAGCGAGTGGACCGCCACTGTGACTGTTTTGGTCACGCCTCCGCAAGTCGCTGTCACAGTCTGGTTTCCGGTCGCGCTCCACCGTGTAGTGAATGTTGCACCGGTGCCGGTCGCCGGATTCGCTGAGGAGCTGGTCGTCCACGAAACCGTGCCGAGATTGCTTCCCTGTGCCGCAAACTGCTGCGGCTCGCCGGCGAACAACGAGGCGTTCGCGGGCGTAATGCCGGTGAGTGTGCAGCCTCCGGAGCTGGAGCTGGAGCCAGAGCTGCCACTGGAACCGGAGCTACCACTGGAACCAGAGCTACCACTGGAACCAGAGCTGCTACTCGAGCTTGAGCTACTTCCAGAACTATCTCCGCTGTCGGAGCTACTGCTATCTCCGGAGCTGTCTCCAGAGCTATCTCCAGAACTATCTCCGGAGCTGTCGCCGCTGCTGTCGCCGGAACTGTCACCAGAGCTATCTCCAGAACTGCTGTCACCAGAACTGCTGTCACCGGAACTGCTGTCTCCGGAGCTGTCTCCAGAACTGCTGTCTCCGGAGCTGTCTCCAGAACTGCTGTCTCCGGAGCTGCTGTCTCCGGAGCTGCTGTCACCAGAGCTGTCTCCGGAGCTGCTGTCTCCAGAACTGCTGTCGCCACTGTCGGAACTACTATCACCGGAACTGCTGTCTCCGCTGTCACTGGAGCTACTGTCTCCGCTGTCACTGGAGCTACTGTCTCCGCTGTCACTGGAGCTGCTGTCTCCGCTGTCGCTCGAGCTGCTGTCTCCGCTGTCGCTCGAGCTGCTGTCGCCACTGTCGCTCGAACTGCTGTCGCCGCTGTCACTGGAGCTACTGTCGCCACTGTCGCTCGCGCTGCTG